>OLRK01000144.1_pt1 | contig 89160 bp, 83 predicted proteins | sample 1672911 | NCBI WGS metagenome assembly OLRK01 (sample SAMEA3136736, study PRJEB25190) | human gut metagenome | biome: human gut; feature: human-associated habitat; material: faeces | place: Austria | collected 2013
TCTTTGACATCGATGGTCTTCTGCTTCTTCTTGGCTTCTTTTTCTTTTCTGGCAAGTTCGTAGCGATATTTACCATAGTCAATGATTTTACATACCGGCGGCTTTGCCTGTGGGGCAATCTTTACTAAATCAAGCTCTGCCTCCTGAGCCTTGGCCATAGCTTCTCTTGCGGACATGATTCCAAGCTGTTCTCCGTCCGGACCAATTAAGCGTACCTCTTTGTCTCTGATTTGTTCGTTGATCATTAAATTGCTAATTGTTGTGCACCTCCATACCTGATAGATGATCTGTTCTATTCCAGTTTCTAACCCCTGGACTCTCATTCCCCTTCGCAGGAAATTCCTGCCTCATACATGACTTCCTGTTCTTATGCTTCCTCAAACATAAAAAAAGTGCGGACAGAATCCACACTTCTCCTATTACACCCGCGAACTAAGTCACGCGCTGCTGTGCAATATGAACCCGAGCCGCATCTAAATGTGCGCTGAGGTGAGAGTGAACTCTGCTTTCTTTTCATCACGTACTGTTGAATAATACCATGTCTTTTCTTGAAAGTCAAGATATTTTTCTTATTTTTTCACATATTTTTTATTCCAAATAATGTAAGGAGCAACAGGTATATTTTGAATAATTCCGGAAAAACTAAAAATGTTTCATAACACAATCATTACTATCAGGAGGCAAACTATGACTATTTTAAAATGTTCCGCAACAACCTGTGCCTACAACGAGGATATGCTCTGTTCCAGAGGCGAAATTGATATGATGGGGGAAAGTGCCCATAGTGCTGAAGAAACCTGCTGCGGCAGTTTTCGGGAAAAAGGCCAGGGTACTATGAACAGTGCAAAAAATGGCTGTGGCTGCGAAACCATCCAGATTGACTGTAAAGCCTGCGGCTGCACCTACAATGACAAGTGTAAATGTACTGCCGCTTCCATTAATGTAGATGGAAATGATGCCAGAAAATGTGATGAAACAAAGTGCAGCACTTTCCAGTGCGAATACTAAAAGCAGTAATTCAAATTTCCTGCTGCCGATAAAAAGGCCTCCGCACATACATGCGGAGGTCTTTTGTCTGCAATAAATTATCTGTTTCTTAAGAAATCCGGAATCTGGATGTCTTTCTTCTGAACAGTGCTGGATGGTGTCTTCGCTGTGAATGGTGTCGCATTCATAGTAGGCATGCTGAAGCTAGGCATGTTCAGGTTCACGCCGGCAGATGCTGTGGAAGCCGGTCTCTTGTTGGAAAATACGGAATTGCTTGCCTTGCTTCCAAATGGGTTGTTGGCCTGTGCATTGTCTGTAAGACCTGTAGCAATAACTGTGATTCTTGCATAATCAGCAACAGAGTCATCATACATAGCACCGAAGATGATGTTTGCATCCTCACCAGTAAGCTCCTGTACATAGCTTGCTGCATCGTTTGCATCCATAAGGGAGATATCACCGGAAATGTTGATGATAACATGTGTAGCACCCTTGATGGTAGTCTCAAGCAGCGGAGAAGAAACTGCCTGCTGAACAGCCTCCATAGCCTTGTCATCGCCTCTTGCCTCACCGATACCGATGTGAGCGATTCCCTTATCTGTCATAACAGTCTGTACATCAGCAAAGTCGAGGTTGATAAGAGCCGGCAGATTGATCAGGTCTGTGATGCCCTGAACGGCCTGCTGCAGAACCTCGTCTGCCTTTCTCAGTGCTTCCGGCATAGTAGTACGGCGGTCCACGATCTCCAGTAATTTATCATTCGGGATCACGATCAGTGTATCAACTGCTTTCTTCAGGTTCTCGATACCTGCAAGGGCATTGTTCATACGTGTCTTCGCTTCAAAACGGAAAGGCTTGGTCACAACACCTACAGTGAGGATACCCATTTCCTTCGCTGCTGCTGCGATAACCGGTGCAGCACCTGTACCGGTTCCACCGCCCATACCGCAGGTAACGAATACCATGTCAGCACCTTCGATGATCTGCTTTACTTCCTCAATGCTTTCTTCTGCTGCTTTCTGTCCAACCTCAGGCTGTGCTCCTGCACCAAGACCTTTGGTAATCTTCTCACCGATCTGAAGTACAGTTGGAGCTTTACACAGAGTCAGAGCCTGCTTATCTGTATTAACTCCTACAAACTCTACCCCGCCGATGGCTTCCTCAACCATTCTGTTGACTGCGTTATTTCCGGCGCCGCCTACTCCGATTACAATAATCTTTGCAGAGGATTCCGCCTCATTTGACATTATCTCTAACAATGTACTTCCTCCTTTATTTCTACCTTATATCCTTTATCTCTAATCTTAGTCAATATACATGATACCAGTGTCAAAAGATCAAAAAGCTGTTCATGCTTGCACGATAAGGCTTTTGAGCTTGGGACACGCCAAATATGAGAAAGCAGCGATTTACGTAGTAAATCAGCGGATTTCGAATATTTGAAGAATTGTGGGAGCAGCATAGCTGCGGAACAATCCGGGTATCAAATGAGTGGCAAAATTCATTTTGACACTCATCTCATATACATACCAAGCTGCATATAGCTATATCATATATTTTTTTTAGGAATTTATCAACCACTAATTTTGTTTTTTTACACTTTTTTCTCGAAAATTGAAAGATTACTCTTCATAATCGTCCTCTTCCTGGTCATCCCAGTTGGATTCTTCCGTATAATCTTCCTCGTCGCTGGTGTCATTTGGATTAGGACCTACGTAATTTCCATCCTTGTCAAGCTGTCCGTATCCGGTGTAGCTGCCGTCCTCCATATAGCCGCCCAGCCAGTCACCGTTTGCCGCAATGCTTTCCTCGGTAGGCTTTGGACCTACGTAATTCATATTGGCATCATACTCGCCCTCGCCGGTATAGTCCCCCTCTTCGTCATAGCCGCCGTGCCAGTTCGCGATCGCATTCTCATAGGCACTAGTGGTGTCAATACTCGTCGTGGTATCTTCCTCGTCCACTTCTCGCTCAAAGGTGATGAGCTTGGAAGAATCCGTTACATTCTCCATGTGAAGGATTCCTTTTTCCCCGGAAAGCTTTGGCAGGATCGCGCTTACCCGGATCATCTTGTCCTCCAGGTACTCGTCCTTTCCCAACATAACCTGCACATCGCCGTAGGTCAGGGTGATCTGATAGCTGCTGTCAAACTCTATGTGATCTGGGATCACGTCATTTTTCTGGAAAATGGTGGAAAGCGCCACTGCAGTAGTCAGAACCGAACTTCCCTTGATTGGAAGCTTCTCCCCCTGGATCACATGGCTTACCTGGATCCCGTCAAAAAAAGGAACCAGCTCGTCCCGTGTGTGGGAGCTCTCAATAAAAATACCATTGCGGTCAAAATACACGTAGCTGTCCAGATAGGGAATGCATCCCACTGCCTTCTTCTCCCGGACACTGATGCAGATGCTGTTATGGGAAAGGCGGGTAATGTTAAAGCCCTCTACAAACGGCACATCCTCCACATCCACCCTGGAATGAAGAAGCACAGCAAGAACAGAGTTATCTGTAAATGCACCCTGCAGAGCCATGCTTTTTACTTCCTCATCGGAATAACGGGCAGTTCCCATTACTTCCACTTTGCTTACATGAAAATAAGAAAAGAAAAAAACAAGGCCTGCCAGCAAAACTGCTCCCAGGGTACAAAAAATCATTTTCTTATGTTTTTTGTCAATCAGATTCTTTTTGAATAATTTCATAATCCTGTTATTCCTGTATCCTTTTTACTGCCGCACCTAACTGCTCAAGATCCTGGCAAATATGCTCATATCCCCTTCGCACAAAAGAATAGCCTTCCAGAACCGTGGTTCCGGCCGCCACCAGTGCTGCCAGTATCAGCGCTGCACCGCCTCTTAATTCCTGTGCTCTTACAAAGGTGCCGGTAAGGGGCTTCCCGCCCTGGATCAGAGCGTCTCTTCCCAGAATCCGGATGTCTGCTCCCATACGCACCAGTTCCGGCGCTGCCTTGTAGCGGTCCTCAAAAATAGCTTCCCGAATAAGGCTTGTGCCTTCCACAGTGGCCAGAACCGCCATCAGAGGAGACTGCAGGTCTGTGGGAAAGCCCGGATATACGCCTGTTTCCAGAAATGCTACGGGGCTGTGAACATTTTTTCCATTGACTAACAGTTTACCACCGATGCCGCTATATTGTCCACCTATTTTCCGATATACTTCCAGAAAGGAATCAAGTTCCCCCTCCGGCGGACCGGTCAGGGTGATCTCACTTCTTGTAATGGCAGCCGCACAGATATAGGTTCCTGCCACAATCCGGTCCGGCGGCACCCAACTGCTGCCTCCCCTCAGGCCTTCCACTCCACTGACGCAGATTCGCCCGGTACCGTCCCCTGTAATCTGCGCGCCCATGGTACGAAGATAATGACAAAGCCAGCTGATTTCCGGCTCGCAGGCACAGTTTTCCAGAACCGTTTCTCCCTTTGCCAGCACTGCCCCCAGAATTCCCTGCTGGGTGGCTCCCACACTTCTTTTTGGAAAAGAGAACTCTGTTCCCTTCATTCTTTCACACTCTGCGCTTAACTGCCCTGCCACTTCCTGTATCCTGGCCCCAAGACTTTCCAGAACCAGAAGATGCATGTCAATGGGGCGTTTTCCGATCACGCATCCCCCCGGATAGCCAAGACTGCCTTTTTTATTTCTTCCAAGAAGTGCCCCCAGAAGGATCACAGAAGACCGCATTCTCCCTGTGAAGGAAAATGGGACCTCTGTTTTGTCCGCTTTGGTGCAGTCCAGATACAGATCGTGGTCCTCCCACCAGGTTACAGCCCCCAGATTCTGCAGGATTTCTTCCATGCAAAATACATCCGCAATTCTCGGACAGCCTTTCAGTACGCTTACTCCCCGGTGTAAAAGAGAAGCCGCCATCATAGGCAGCGCTGCATTTTTGGAGCCCTGTATCTGAACATTTCCCTTCAGCTTGTGTCCCCCTTCAATGAAAATCCGGTCATTCAAGCCATTCACTCCTAAAGGGCCTCTTACCTTTTATTGTATGCAGTTTTCTTAATCTGGTGATAAAATCAGACGTTACTGTTCACTCCGTTCACAGCAACGCGCTTCGCGATGCACAGAAATCATGCATTCGCATGATTTCGCGCCGCAATTCTCAGGTTTTCTGTGAACTTTGTTCACAAAAAACACCTCGCGGAACATTGCCAGTGAACAGTAACAATCAGACAGCTATTTCATTCCGCCGCGGCTTACGCTTAAGGCCAGCCCCATTTCCCCCAGAAGAAACACCACAGACGTTCCTCCGTAGCTTACAAAAGGAAGTGTAATTCCTGTATTGGGGATGGTGTTGGTCACAACCGCAATGTTCAGGATCACCTGGATCGCCATGTGACTCATAATGCCGCTGCAGATCAAAGTGCCTTCCAGATCCCGGCAGTGCAGGGCAATTACGCACAGCCTCCACAAAAGCAGTCCGAAGATCAGGATCAGAAAAGAAGCCCCTGCAAGCCCCTGTTCCTCACAGATAATGGAAAAAATCATATCATTCTGCGCCTCCGGCACGAACCCCAGCTTCTGAAGGCTGCTGCCAAATCCCCTGCCGAAGATTCCGCCGCTTCCAATGGCATAAAGCCCCTGTATGGTCTGGAAGCCTTTTTCGTATTTCTCAGGATTCCGCCAGATTGCCAGCCGTTCCAGCCGGTAGCTTTCCGCTGCCAGAAACACCGCGATCACCGCCACCCCGGCGGCTCCCATTCCAATAAACCTGGCATATCCAGGGTCTGATACAAAGATCAGCACCACGCCGATTCCAAGTATGATAATAGCAGTACTCAGGTTATTGGTGCCGACCAGTCCCACGATTGGAAGCAGGGTCATCATAGTCCTGCACATAAACCAGAAGCCAGCTGTCTTTTTTCTGCTCTTTTCGATCTGCCAAGTAAGGAACAGAATCACGGCGACCTTGGCAAACTCTGAGGGCTGAAAGGAAAGAGGCCCAAAATTCAGCCACCTCTTGGAACCGTTAATCTCCTGTCCCACCAGCAGAACCGCAGTGGAAAGTGCCATGGACAAAAGATAGGCAGCCGGTGCCAGCCCCACGAAAAAGCGGTAATCCATTTCCGCTACTATGTACATTGCCATAAGTCCAAGGGCAGTGGCAAAAAGCTGCTTTTTAAAATAATAGGCAGAGTCGCCGAAACGCACTCTGCCATTGTATTCACTGATGGAAAACAGCATGATCAGCCCGAATACTGCCAGAAGCAGCACCAGGATCAGAAGGACCATATCTGTTTTCATTTTTGGATTTTTCTCCCGGATCATAGCTTGCTCCTGCTGGCTGCCTTATTTAAGCATATGCCAGAGGATGAACACCTATGTCTGGGGATTTTTCCCCTATGTAAAAATAACCCAGGGAAATAGCTCCCTGGGTCAATATGCATTCTTACAGAGCTCTTACGAACTCCTTGAACATCTCGCCTCTCTGCTCATAGTTGTCAAACTGTCCCCAGCTTGCGCAGGCAGGAGATAACAGAACTGCGTCTCCGGCATTTGCCTTGTCTGCACACACCTGAACCGCTTCCTTTAAGTCCTCACAGAGGATAATATCATGGAAGCCGTTCTTCTCGGCTGCTGCCTTGATTTTCTCCTTGGTCTGACCGATGAGAACCAGGTATCTTACCTTACCGTCAAAGGCCTGAATCCACTCGTCATAGCTGGATTCCTTATCATAGCCGCCGCCGATCAGAAGTGTAGGACGGTTCATAGCCTGGATTCCCTTGATGGCTGCGTCCGGGTTAGTTCCCTTGGAATCGTTGTAGTAAGCGACACCATTTTTCTCTGTCACATACTCGATTCTGTGCTCAACAGCTGTAAATTCGCAGACGCTCTTACGGATGCTGTCCATATCAACGCCAGCGCAATAAGCCATGGCAACTGCTGCCATTACATTCTCAAAGTTATGAAGTCCAAGAAGCTTCAGGTCTCCTGTCTTCACTACCGGAATCTCTTCTGTCTTGGTGCGAAGAATGATCTGGTCTCCCTCAAGGAAAATACCCTGTTCCAGTCTTCTTGCGCTGGAGAAATATACGGTCTTCGGTACGATATGCTTACCAAACTCGCAGAGAACCTCATCCTCATAATTCAGTACGCACACATCCTCCGGGCCCTGGTTGCTGGTGATCAGCTCTTTCACACGGATGTACTCTGCCATGGTATGATGGCGGTTCAGATGATCCTCTGTAATGTTCAGAATGGCGCTTACCTTGGGAGCAAATTTGGAAATGGTCTCAAGCTGGAAGCTGCTGATCTCTGCAACTGTAATGGTGTTGTCTTTCATCTCCAATGCCTTGGAGGTGTATGGGGTACCGATATTTCCTACTACAAAAACAGACTCTCTTGCATCCTTCATGATCTTGCCAAGAAGAGCGGTTGTGGTTGTTTTGCCGTTGGTTCCAGTAATGGCAAGAACCTCTCCCTTTCCGGTCTCATAGGCGAGCTCAACCTCTCCCCATACAGGAAGTCCCTGCTCATAAAAGCCCTTCACGATCGGAAGGTCCGTAGGAACGCCAGGGCTTAACACAACCAGGTCAAGGCTGTCCTGAACCTCCTTTGGAAGCTCTCCTGCATAGATCTGAAGTTCATAATTGCCGCTTGTTTTATGTAATACGCTTTCTTTATCCAAGTCTGCTTTTCCGTCATAGAGAATTGGGCAGGCACCTACAGCACCCAGAAGGTCTGCTGCACCGATGCCGCTTTTGCCGGCTCCGAAAACCAGAACCTTTTTTCCTTTTAATTCCATAATAAAATTCCTCCTTAATGCCTTACAAAGCCAAAAGACCGATCAGGCACATGATGGCAGTCACAATGGTAAACACTGCAACTACGCGGGCTTCAGACCATCCGCAAAGCTCGAAATGGTGATGGATGGGAGCCATTTTGAAAATACGCTTGCCATGTGTAGCCTTGAAGTATGTTACCTGGATCATAACGGACAGTACCTCAACCAGGTAGATCAGTCCTACGATCAGGATAAACAGGGGCATCTGCAGCATATAGGCCACGCCAGCCACAAAGCCGCCAAGTGCCAGGGAACCAGTATCTCCCATAAATACGCTTGCCGGATATACGTTGTAAAGCAAAAATCCCATCAGTCCGCCGATAACCGCACAGGTAACCGGCTCAATTCCGGACTGTGTTCCAATGGATACCACGGTAAAGAACACTGCCACGATCAGGGTAACGCTTGTGGCAAGGCCATCAACACCGTCTGTGAAGTTCACGCCATTGACAGTTCCGATCACGGCAAAAAACAGAACCGGAACCGCAAGCCATCCAAGGTTCAGATAATGTCCGCCCCAGAACGGAATGCGCATAGTCAGGGATACATCGGTATATTTCAGCAGATAGAAGGTGAAAATACCGGTTACAACCACCTGAAGCAGGAACTTCTGCCAGGGAAGAAGTCCATCTGATCTGCGAAGCACTACCTTCAGGTAGTCATCCAGAAATCCGATCAGTCCGAAGCCTAATGTCAGGAACAGCACCGGAATGATCTTCGGGTAGTCTTTCACATAGAATAATGAAGTAATAATCGTGGATATCAGAAAAATCACGCCGCCCATAGTCGGGGTTCCGGCTTTCTTCAGATGGGACTGTACGCCCTCTGTACGCTCTGTCTGTCCCATTTTCAGTTTCCTAAGAAACGGAATGATGACAGGTCCTAATACTGCACTGATCGCAAAAGAAATCAGCACCGGGATCACAATATGAAATTCCATCCTCACACCTCTTTAACTCTTTCGTTTTTCATTTTTGTTTTTTGAAGCATCTTATAGTATAAAGCTTTTCCCCTTATTAATCAACCCATAGGTTGCTTTTCGACGATAAAACTGCTTCAAAAATGCTTTTGATCACAGGTGCCGCAATGGTTCCGCCGTAGTAAACGCCCTGTGGATCATGGATGATGCAAAGTCCCAGAATCTGTGGATTTTCTGCAGGCATAAAGCCAAGGAAGGAAGAAATGTACCGATTGGCACTTCTGGGAAGCGTCTGGGATGTGGCGGTTTTGCCGCCCACTGTATAGCCCTCGATCTGAGCATTTCGCCCGGAGCCCTCTGACACTACTTTTTCCAGGATCTGCCGCACAGTTTCAGAGGTTTTCTCAGAGACGATGCCCTCTTCCACCGGATATTCCAGCTTCCTTCCGCTGAGGCCGTCAGCACTTAGCACTGACACTCCAAAATGGGGCGTGATCCGCCTTCCCCCGTTGATCAGGGAGCTTACGGTAGTGGCAAGCTGAATGGGCGTGATCTGAAAAGACTGGCCGAATGCCACTGTGGCCAGCTCTACATTTCCCATATTTTCCATTTTGTGCATAATGGTTCCTGCTTCTCCTGGAAGATCCACGCCTGTTTTCTTTTTCAGTCCAAATTGTTCGAAGTAATGATAGTAATTTTCCACGCCAAGACGCAGGCCTACCTCGATAAATACCGGGTTGCAGGAGTTCTGTGCCCCTTCCACAAAATTCTGGGAGCCGTGCCCCGTCCTTCTGGCACAGTGGATCCGGCGGTCATCCACTACCTTGTAGCCAGGACAGTAAAAGCGGTCATTTACAGAAACCACGCCAGCCTCCAGTCCTGCTGACATGGTGATGATTTTAAAGGTAGAACCCGGCTCATAGGTATCATTCAGACAGGGATTTCGCCACATCTGGTTCAGAAGGTCCTGTTTTTCCTGCTGGGTCATTCCTGTAGTATCCACATCTGTATTTAAAGTAAAGGGATCGTTCAGGTCAAATTCCGGCACATTGACGCAGGCATAGATTTCCCCGTTCTGAGGATTCATAAGCAGGATGGACACACGAGTGGCCTGCTTTTCTTCCATCACCTTAAGGGCAGCCTGCTGGGCGTACTGCTGGATATCAATATCCAGACTGATCTTCAGGTTTTCACCGGGGACCGGATCCTTTCTGCTTTCTCCAATCTGGTCTATTTCCACACCACGGGCATCTGTGGTGGTCAAAATTTTGCCATTTTCCCCTTTCAGAACCTCTTCATACTTTACCTCAAGCCCGATGATTCCCTGGTTATCCCCTCCTGTAAAACCCAGAACCTTGGAGGCCAGAGAGCCGTAGGGATAGTATCTTTTGTAGTCTTCGTCTACCTTCACGCCCTCAAGACCGTAATCCCGGATGGTATCTCCCACAGATTTCTCAACATTGGTTTTGATCCTTTCAATAGAAGATACCTTTTCCACTCTTTTTCGCACGGTTTCTGTGTCCATATCCAGTTCTTTTGACAGAATCTGGATCACCTTTTCCGGCTCCTTGATCTGGCTGTGTATGACAGAAATGGTGCAGACTGTCTTATTATCTGCCAGCACCCGCCCCTGGGCATCCAGGATCTGGCCTCTTGCGGCTTTGATGTCCCTCTCTCTTTCATGAAGGTCCTGTGCTTTCTGGTAATAGTAATCTGACCGGAACCCCATCAGATAGACCAGCCGGCCGATCATTCCCAGCATCATGACTGCACATATGAGAAAGACCAGCCAGATTTTTTTCCTGTGAAAGGTCATGGCTTTTTTCATAAAAAAATCCCCCGACGGAAACTGTCACAATTAATATATGACAGTTCCCCGCGGGGGTATGTTTCATCTCTGCTCAATCAAGACCAGCTTCTTCGTTTGTAATGCCTTCGCTTTCCATGTTGTTATCCTGGATGGGATCTGTGGTATCTTCCGGCGGACCGGGGACGTTGGTATCGGAAACAGCCTCTGGCAGTGTCTCACCTGCAGAGCCTGTATAGGTATTGCTGGTTCCCTCAAGATTGTCGGATTTGATATACTCTCCGTTTTCATCCATCTTGTAGCTTCCATCGATGTTGAGAAGATAGCCGTTCTCGTCAATGCGGTTGCCGTCCCAGTCGATCAGGTTTCCATTTCCGTCTACAAGATTGCCGTTTTCATCGATCTGGCTATTAGACACATTGTTCGCATAACCGCTGAAATTCTCCCACAGCTCTGTCTCCGGAATGGTTCCGTCTGTGGATTCATCCGGCTGAATGTTCATATAAGGCAGCATCTCAGAAAGAATGGCCTGTGCCACGTACTGGGCATAAACACTGCTTGCCTGATCTTCCACGTTTGGCTCATCAATGACTACATAGATTACCACCTGGGGCTCCTCTACCGGGGCAAAACCAATGAAGGAAACTACATATTTGCCGTTTCCTCGCGGGAATTTCTCCGCAGTTCCGGTCTTACCGCCTGAGCTGTAGCCCTGCACCTTGGAGGTCATACTGGTACCCTGTTCCACACTGGCCTGCATGTAGCTACGGATATCTGCAGAAATACTCTCGGAAATGGTCTGCTTCTGAAGGATCGGGCTGATGTTTTTCACTGTAGCACCGCTGGCATCCTTAATCTTGGTAACAAGATGGGGCTGATAGTAGTAGCCGCCATTGATCACAGAGCACATGGCATTGATCTCCTGGATCATGGTGCAGCTGAATCCCTGACCAAAGGCAGAACATGCAAGCTCCGTCTCCTTCATGGTCTCAATGGTATGCATAATGCCGTAGCCTTCATTTGGAAGATCGATTCCGGTTCTGCTTCCGAAGTTGAAGGTGCTCTGGGCCTTCAAGAAATTCTCTGCGCCCATGGCTGCACCAATCTGCATCATGGCATCATTGCAGGAATTGGCAATTACCTCTGCAAGGGTCTCCATGCCATGACCGTAGATATTCGCACACTTGATGGTAGTCATATTTCCTTCCACACCAAAGTTCTGGAATCCATCGCAGTAGAATGTGTCGCTTGTGGAAATTTTGCCCTGCTCCAGAGCTGCTGCCATAACAATGGGCTTCACAACAGAACCCGGTTCATAAATATCTGTAACGCAGAAGTTGTTCCATCTGTCGCTTAAGATCGTCATGGTCTCCGAATCACTCATGGCAGCCTGTTCTTCCTTTGTATACTGATCAGAAAGATCACGGGGATCGTTCAGGTCATAACGGTCTCCGCCATCCATTGCAAGGATTTCACCGTTATTAGGGTTCTCCACAATCACGCCGATGTTCTTGGCTCCTGTGGATTCCATAAAAGCATTCACCCATTTTTCCACAATTTGCTGAATGCCAAGATCCAGGCTGGTTTCCAGGTTGTTTCCATCCTTTGCCTCAATAATAGTCTGCTCCACATTGGAATCATCGTTGAGGTAGCCGTACTGGCGGCCATCGATTCCCACAAGGCTGCTGTTGTAATAGCCTTCCAGGCCATAATCTGCCGAGTCCCTGGAATAGGTGAAGCCAAGTGTATCGCAGGCAAGCTCATTATAAGGATAAACTCTCTGGTAATCCTCCTCAAACCAGACGCCCTTCACATTCTGCCGTTCCTTAATTTCTGCTGCTGTAAGGCCTGTAGTATCGGAAAGGTCACAGTAATCCTCAAAGGCTTTCTGGTCATCCATACTGGCCGCCCTTTTGATCACCCAGTACTGGCTGTCCTTTGTTTCATCATCTGTCAGCGCCTTTCGGACAGCGGTCTCTTCCACTCCAAAAATATTTTCCAGTGCCCGGATCGTGGGCTCTATATAATCGGTCTCTGAGTTTATGGTCCTGCAGTCCAGAATTACATTGTATACCTTGTTGCTGGTTGCCAGAAGGTTTCCATTCCGGTCGTAGATACTGCCTCGCTTGGATGGTATGGTACGATTCTGGTATTTCTGCTGGGCCTGGCTTAATACCTGTTTCTTGTATTTTTCACCGCTGTGAAAATTGATATAGGTAATAACTCCCAATAAAACGACTAAAGCTCCCAATACGCATAAGAACAGTATTGACAGCTTATTTTTCATAGTGTGATTTATTTTTTTAATTGGTTTTTTCTTTGCTTTTCTTCCTGAAGTACTCAATCAAACACCTGCCTTCATTCCCTTACTTCCCGGTTACTTCCTGATACTGCCGGACAAAGCTGCCGCCCTCAGTTGTATAGGTCTCTGTCTGCTGGTTGCTTGGATATTTCATTCCCAGTCGTCCAATCGCGATCTTTCGTATTCTTTCAAGATCCTCGCTGGATGTTACCTGGCTTTCATATGCATCATTATCTTCCTTCAGCTCTGCTAACTGGGATTCTAAGGAAGCCACCTGGCTTCTTTTGCTTGTGCATTCTGTTTTCAGACGCAGATAATTGATGCTGCAAAATACAACTATAACGCCAAGCACGCCCAGAAATATGGCAAAATTCCGGTTCATGCTGTTGGCCTTGGCACGGTTTCGACGCGCTTCCCTGGAAAGGGACTTGCCCTGGCGGGTCAGTTCCTGACCTGGGCCAAGTGCAGGTCTTGCCTGTTTCTTTCTAACTGAATGCTCTGGCTGACGGTATTCCCTTTTTACAGGAACTTCCTGTACTTTACGCACAGTGTTGCCATCAACATACATGCTCTGTGAACTTCTTCTGGAAGTAGTATGTCTGCCTGTCTTCGCCATTTTTTACCCTTCTTTAAATCCTTCGCTCAAAAATTCTTAGTTTTGCGCTCTTAGAACGCGGATTTGTTTCCATTTCCTCATCACTGGGAAGAATCGGCTTCCTGGTGATCACTTTTCCTTTGGACTTCTTCCCGCACACGCAAACCGGAAAATCCGGCGGACAAGTACAGGGATTCTCATTCTTGCGGAAGATGGTCTTGACGATTCTGTCTTCCAGGGAATGGAACGTAATAATACAAAGCCTTCCCCCATCATCCAGAAGATCGATCATCCCGTCAAGGGAATCCCGAAGTACATCCAGCTCCTTGTTCAGCTCAATACGGATTGCCTGGAAGGTACGCTTGGCAGGATGTCCGCCTGCTGCCTGTATCTTCATAGGGATAGATTCCCGTATGATCTGTGTAAGCTGCCCTGTGGTGGTGATCGGGGCCTGCTGCCTTGCGGCAACAATATGTTTCGCTATATTCTTAGCAAATTTATCTTCACCGTAATCGCGTATAATGCGATATAGTTCTCTTTCTTCGTAACCGTTTACAATGTCACTGGCAGTCTGAGTCTGTCTCTGGTCCATACGCATGTCAAGAGGTGCATCTACCCGGTAGGTAAATCCACGTTCTTCATTGTCCAGCTGATATGAGGATACTCCCAGATCCAGCACAATACCATCTACCTTGTGAACTCCCCTTGCGGCGAGCTCCGGTACCATGTAACAATAATTGCTGCGAATGATTGTCACCTGATCAAAGGCGGCAAGTCGTTCACTCGCAGCAATTATCGCATCCTGGTCTTGATCTATACCAATAAATCTCCCCTTGGCAGAAAGTTTCCTGCATACCTCTATGGCATGTCCAGCGCCGCCCAAAGTGCCATCCACATAGATTCCATCCGGCTTGATGTTAAGCCCGCCAACGGTCTCGTCCAGTAATACAGATTTGTGTTTAAATTCCATTTCCGTCTCCTGTTGGATTTCTGCTTGTTTTATGCTCAGATAACGATACCGATGCTTTCCATGCTCTCTGCAATGCTGTCCATATCGTCAAAATTGCAATTCTCGCTCCATTTCTCCTTGCTCCAGACCTCAACTCTGTTCAAGTTGCCTGTCAGGACCACGTCCTTCTCCAGACCAGCGAACTCACGTAACGTCTGAGGTACGAGAATTCTCCCCTGCTTGTCCAGTTCACACATGGTAGCTCCAGCTACAAAGAATCGCGAAAAGGCTCTAGCGTTTTTGTTTGTAAGTGGTAATGCTCTGAGCTTCTCTTCAAAGGCCTCCCATTCATCCATAGGATAAATAAAAAGGCAACCATCAAGTCCCTTGGTCAGTACAAATTCTTCTCCTAAGAGTTCCCTGAACTTAGCCGGGATAATCAAACGCCCCTTCGCGTCGATTATATGATTGTATTCTCCCATGAACATAGAAACTCACCTACTCTCGTGAAATACGATTCTCCCCTTCGTATTTCATGATGGGAAACAAATGGAAGTTCTGCCACTTCGTCCCCATTTGTCACCACTTTTCTCCACTTCCTACCACTTATGCGTTTATTCTAACCCATTTGCTTCTAAATTACAAGTGGCAAATTATGAAATCTATTACATAATTGTGTTACAAAGTCCTTACAAACACAGAAAAAACGCCGCTTTGATGAGTCATTCACCAAAGCGGCGCTTCGCCTTCCATCCCTTTTTCGAATGGTCAAAATATTTCATTCAGCCCGGCAAGATCGTGATATCTGGCGATCATACCGTCAATTTTTCTGCTCATTGGCAGGTTTTTTCGCAAATCTGCGCGGCTTGCTATACAGCCACTCATCATCTTCTGAAAGTGATGGATCCGCTGCAGAAGCAGCTTCTGTTCCATAAGGTGCAGCAGTCTCTTCCACCTCTTCATAGGCGGAATCGTCTTTTTGTAAGCTGCCGTCTTCCTGAAGTGCTTCCTCAGATACGGCTTCATCGCCTTCATTTTCTTCGTATTCTTCCGAAGCTGTTTCTTCAGTCTCAGCGTCTTCGCCAGCAACTGCTTCCTGATTTTCAGAGACTTCTTCATAACCATCCTTTGCAGCTTCTTCCATCTGGTCAGAAGCTGATCCGGCAGTCTCTTCTTCCTTTGGATCATCCTGAGTGCTTTCTTCTTCCTGGCTTTCATAGACCGGAACACTGCCGGAATATGCTTCCGGGACACTGCCTTTCTTTTCATCTGCAAAAGCCCGCTCAAGCTTAAGCCTGTCTCTGTATTCTTCCGCTTCAGCCTGTCTGGCCGCCATCTCCTGTGCTTCATAATCCTGTTCTCTCCTGCGTCTGCGCCTTGCAGCTCTCTTCTTCGCCATAGAGCTCTCCACAGTTACCACTACCGCACATATGAGAAACAGTGCCGCTGAGATCACCTGGCAAATTCCGATGGAAGTTCCGGGAATCGTCAGCTTGTCTGTTCTCAGATATTCCAGAATGAATCTGCCAAGTCCGTATCCGGCCAGATATCTTAAGAATACCTCTCCATGAAAACGTTTCTTTCTTTTCCACACAAGCATGAGCAGAAACAAAAGCAGGCACCACAGACTTTCGTAAAGAAAGACCGGATGAACCTGAATATAGGAAACGCCTCCTATGGTCTCAAGATTCTCCCTCATAACGGATGTGACTTCACTGGAACGCACAGCGGATAAAGGAAGCTGCATTGCAAATATGCTGTTGGTATATTCACCGAAGGATTCCCGGTTAAAGAAATCCCCCCACCTTCCTATTATCTGCGCGATCACCAGTCCCATACAGGCAGTATCTGCCATCTGCATGAAGGCCTTTTTGCGGATGGCACAGTAGATGGCTGCGCCCAGCATGCCGCCGAACAGCCCGCCGTAAAAAGCAAGGCCGCCGCCTCTTAAATTAAAGATCTGATTCACATTTCCTTTATAAAGATTCCAGGAAAAACATACATAAAGTGCTCTTGCACCGATCACTCCCGTCACCAGTGAGAGGATCATCATTTCCAGGTAATCATCTTCTTTTTCTCCGCATCTTCTTGCCTCAAGGACTATAAATCCCAGTCCCAGAAGCATTCCGGCTGCAATCAGAAGACCGAAGAAGGTAATTTCAAATCCAAATATGCGAATGGATTTTCCCACATAATCCAGGTTGATCCCCAGATTTGGAAACTGAATTGACATTTATTATCCCTCTGTCTCTTTCGGTTGGATCGCATTGATCATTATACGTTAAAGCGGAATAAGATTACATCGCCGTCCTGTACCACGTAATCCTTACCTTCCATTCTCACAAGGCCTTTCTCTCTTGCACCTGCATAGGAGCCGCAATCCAGAAGATCCTGATAATTCACTACCTCAGCCTTAATGAATCCTCTCTCGAAATCAGAGTGGATCTTACCAGCTGCCTGAGGTGCCTTGGTTCCAATCTTGATGGTCCATGCTCTTGTCTCATCTTCACCGGAAGTAAGGAAGCTCATCAGGCCAAGGAGATGGTAGCTTGCTTTTACCAGCTTCTCAAGGCCGGACTCCTTAAGACCAAGATCCTCTAAGAACATTTTTCTCTCATCCTCATCCAGCTCGGAAATCTCTTCCTCGATCTGGGCACAGATCACGAAAATCTCGCTGTTCTGCTCTGCTGCATACTTTCTTACAGCCTGAACATGAGCATTGTCAGCTCCGTCGTTTGCAAGGTCATCCTCTGCAACATTGGCTGCATAAATCACTGGCTTCTGGGTGAGCAGGTTATAGGTTCCCATCCATGCTTCCTCATCCTCATTCTCAAGCTCCATGGTAATTGCCATCTTGCCGTCTTCCAGCCATTTCTTAATCTTCTGAAGGAAGTCAAGCTCCTTGGCCGCTTCCTTATCCATACGTGCGGTCTTGGTAACCTTGGCAATTCTTCTCTCCAGGATCTCAAGGTCAGAAAAGATCAGCTCCAGATTAATGGTCTCAATGTCACGGATTGGATCAATGCTTCCGTCTACGTGGATTACATTGGTATCCTCAAAGCAGCGTACTACATGTACGATTGCGTCTACTTCACGGATATTTGCAAGGAACTGGTTTCCAAGACCTTCGCCCTTGGAGGCGCCCTTTACAAGTCCGGCAATATCAACAAACTCGATGACTGCAGGTGTTACCTTCTTGGAATGATAGAAATCTCCAAGCAGAGCCAGTCTCTCATCCGGTACAGTAACAACGCCCACGTTAGGGTCAATGGTACAGAATGGATAGTTGGCGGATTCTGCTCCTGCCTTGGTTAAAGAGTTAAAAAGTGTACTTTTTCCTACGTTTGGTAAACCAACGATACCTAATTTCATTTCTGTATATTCCTCCTTGTATTTCTTCCGAAATACCAATTCTTAATGTAGCAGGGCTGCAAGGCAGCCCAATCCTGTTAAATCATACCACACCGCGTTTCAAAAGTAAATTGTAACTGTATATGGTCTGCGCAGTTACAGCAAGGTTACTATTCGCTCCGTGCCCAGTAACACAGCAAGATCTTTATCTGCGGTCCCGGGACATGATCATCAGAAGGCTGCCGCTCTGGTAGCGGATCACTGCCTCTTCTTCCTGGATCTCATTACTTACGGTAAGTCCGCTGTCCGCTACTGTCAGATTATATCCGGCCAGCGTATACTTAAAGCCCTCAAGGGTAAGTCCCTCAACCGCTCCTCCTGCTGGAAAAAAAGAAACATATTTTCCAAACTGCCTGTCCTTATAAAGCCTGGTTCCACTCTCCACAAGACAGATATAATTCTGCTCGTCTGCCAGGGCAACCTTCACGCCTTTTTGTTTTCCCAGGGTAAGAAGTCCCAGATTGCCAAGGAAGTGGTCCAGCCTGCCTCCTGTCGCTCCCAGGATCAAAATGCTTCTGGCACCCTGTTTGATTGCCAGGTTTAATGCAGACTGTGTGTCCGTATCATCCTTCTCCGGCTGAAGCTGGACGATACTGGTTTTGGTCAGGCTGTCAAGGTATGCCTTTCCATCTGCAGATACGCTGTCAAAATCCCCGTCTGCAAGATCTGGCACCAGCCCGGTCTCCCTGAAAAAATCCAGTCCCCGGTCAGCTGCCACAAGCTGCAGCTTTTGGTCTTTATTCTCTTTTTGCAGTTTTTTTAAAAAATCGAGGGCAAAATCTTTCTGGATCATGCCCCCGCTTACGATTACTGTGTCTGTCATACTGTATCTCACTCGATTCGGTCGCTGATTTCTTCAATTTCTTTCTGAATGTGACGGACATTTTCTGCGATGTCACCGCCAAATACCCAGGATCCGGCAACAAAAATATTTGCCCCGGCCTTCATAACAGTCTCAAGAGTACCCTCATTGATTCCGCCGTCCACCTCAATATTCACATCCAGATTCTCTTTGTCGATCAGTTCTCTCAGTTCCTGAATCTTCTCTGTACACTCATCCATATATTTCTGTCCGCCAAATCCTGGCTGAACCGTCATCACAAGGACCATATCCACATCCCCCAGCATATGGCTGATGTCATTCACCGGAGTCGCAGGCTTGATGGAGACTCCCACCTTCACGCCAGCGTCCTTGATGCGCTCAATTGTCCTTTCCAGATCCTCACAGGCTTCTGCATGTACGGTAATGGAATCTGCACCGCAGTTTACAAAATCCTGAATGTATCTCTCTGGCTCTGTCACCATAAGATGAACATCAAAAAACATCTTGGATTCCTTACGAATGGATTTGATCACAGGCATTCCGAAAGAAATGCTTGGAACGAAATCCCCATCCATAACGTCAATGTGGAGCCACTGTACTCCTTCGTTTTCAAGAATTTTAATCTGTTCGCCCAGGCGGTTAAAATCCGCTGATAAAATGGAAGGGCATAGCTGATACATAGTTTTAGTATCTCCTTTTCTCTTTTAATTCCTCATATAATGCCAGATAATCATCATAACGCAGCTGGCTGATCTTTCCCTCTGCCAGTGCTTCCTTAACGCCGCAGTCCGGTTCGTGGATGTGTCTGCATCCCTGGAAACGGCACTTCGGTTCATATTTCAGAAATTCCGGAAAATAATTTCTCAGTTCATCTTCTTCCATATCCGTAAGATACAAAGAAGAAAATCCCGGAGTATCCACAAGGAAGGTATCCTTCTCCACAGGAATTACCTGGGAATGTCTGGTAGTGTGCTTTCCTCTTTTCAGCTTCCGGCTGATCTCTCCAGTCTCCATCTGAATCTCACCCTGCATGCAGTTGGTGATGGAAGATTTGCCAACTCCGGAAGGACCTGCTACCACGGTTGTCTTTCCTCTCAGGATCTGACGGATCTCGTCGATGCCCTCTCCTTCTAAGGTACTGGACAGAACCACCTGGTATCCGCATCCGGTATAGGTCAGATACAGCCGTTCCAGTTCTTCCTTCTCTCCTAAATCCTTCTTGTTAAAACAGATAACAGCAGGAATCCCCTGCTGCTCCATCATGATCAGAAATCTGTCCAGAAGAAGAAAATTCGGCTTTGGATCCTCCATTGCAAAGATAACAAATGCCTGATCCACATTGGCAACTGCCGGACGGATCAGGGAATTGCGGCGGGGAAGAATGGCAGTTACGCTGCCTTCCTTCGCCTCCTGGTCCAGAACGGAAATTTCCGCATTATCCCCTACAAGGGGCTTGAAATTATCCTTTCGGAAAATCCCCTTTGCCTTGCATTCATACACATTGCCGTCCTGGGCATAAATGTAATAAAAACCTGCGATTCCTTTAATGATCTTTCCCTGCATGGATTACTCTGCTTTCTCAAAAGTAAGCGGATAATGTCCAAGTTCCTGGTAGCTTCCGTCTGACTGCTGTTCGGACAGATATAAGGTACCCTCAGCCACACCAGGTGCTCCAATGATGTCCAGCTGATACGGGAAAGTCAGCTGCTGTCCGTCTACTACAGTGCTTGCAGTGGGAACTCCGCTCACTTCCTGAACCAGTTCCAGTCTGACAAGACCGCCTGTGTATCCGGTAGGTGTGTTCAGTCTCTGAGTGCATTTCCAGATTTCACCGTTTGCAACAGCGGCTGCAGCAGCGTCGGAAGAGCTCTGTGTCTGAGTTGTATCTTCTGTGCTCTCTGCGGCAGAAGTATCCTGTGTACCACTGCTTACGGTAATGGTAATGGTATCTGTGTCAGGATTTCCGTAAACCGGATCATCATCTGTGAATCCGATCGGATCCTGGGAAATAACGGTTCCTTCTGCAACATCTGTGCTTACCTGTGTCTCCACATTGATATTAAGGAATTTGCCAAGCTTGGCAATTGCTTCATTTTTCTCAAGTCCGGTTACATCCGGTACCTGTACGCTGTCGCCATAGTCAATACCGCGGCTGATGGTAAGGGTAACCGTATCCCCGGCCTTCACAGTCGTGCCGGCTGTCGGCTCTGTATCCAGTACGCATCCGATATCCACAGAAGAGGTATCATCCGGGTAGATCTTATTGATCTGAACATTCACGCCCTGGCTCTCCAGAGTTTCCTGTGCGGCAGCAGCATTCTGGCCAAACAGATCCGGTACTGTAATTTCTTCTGAACCTTTACTTACATAATAATTGACTGTTGAATTCTTCTCTACTCTGGTACCCTCTACAGGATCCTGGGAAGAAATATTGCCTTTGGCCTGAGTGGAAGCTTCCTCACCCTTGTAGCTCATTCCGATATTCAGGGATGCAAGGAGTTCCTGAGCCTCAGCCTCTGTCTTGCCAACCAGATCCGGTACTGGTACCAGTCCGTCATCTGTGTTATCCTGCTGTGTGGTCTGCTCCTGCTGGTCTGCTTCAGTATTTGCCTTGCCGCCTCCGATCAGGCCGGTGGCCTTTCCTGCTACAACGATCACAGCAATGAGAACAGCTGCGCCTGCGATCAGTGCCACAATACTTCCTGCTACGCTGACGCCTCTTTTCTTTTTCTTAAGGCGGCGCTCTCTGTCATCTCTGTCCCTTTCTCTGTCCCTTTCTCTGTCACGGTCCCTGCTGCTTCTGCTGCGGGAACGGCTGGTTCTGTCTTCGTCCTCATCCGGATCGTAATCATCATAGTTGGTCTCATTAAGTTCCTTCTCAAGAGCCTCAATGTCAGCCTTTATGGACTGCTTCGGGGTATGCTTGATCTCCCCAAGCTCCTCGTCAGAGATTACCACCGTCTTGGCATCTGTATCTACAGAAGTCAGCTTCACAAAATCCCCCTGCGGGTCGATCAGGGAATGCTTCAGGTCTGCGATCACATCCTCCATCTTGTTGTATCTGCGGTCCACACTCTTCTGGGTACATTTCAAAATGATCTGCTCCAAGCTGTACGGAAGATCCGGCGCATAGAGGCTGGGCGGAACCATTTCCTCCTGAAGATGCTTGATGGCAATGGCAACTGTGGTATCCCCGTCAAAGGGAACCCTGCCTGTTACCATCTCATATAAGGTAATACCCAATGAATAGATATCACTCTTCTCATCGCTGTAACCGCCTCGTACCTGCTCCGGTGAACTGTAATGTACAGATCCCATCACATTGGAGCTGATGGTATTGGAGGATGCGGCTCTGGCAATACCAAAGTCTGTTACCTTTACTTTACCGTCTGTAGAAATAATAATGTTCTGCGGCTTCACATCACGGTGTACAATTCCGTGGCTGTGTGCAGCCTCCAGTCCCATGGATACCTGAATGGCAATACTGGTTGCTTCCTTTACGGAAAGCTTGCCTTTCTTGGAAATATACTCCTTCAGGGTAATTCCCTCGATCAGTTCCATTACAATGTAATAAACGCCCTCATCATCTCCTACGTCAAATACATTGACGATATTGGGATGCGTCAGTCCTGCTGCTGCCTGCGCCTCACTTCTGAATTTCTTTACAAAAGTTGCATCTTCCCGGAATTCCGGCTTCAGAACCTTAACTGCCACAAAGCGGTTCAGTTTATGGTCCATTGCCTTATATACGTCCGCCATTCCGCCGGTACCGATTTTGCTTACAATTTCATAGCGCTCAGCTATGATCATACCTGTCTTTAACATGTTTCCACCTCATTCGTGAATGGTTCTACCAATACTATTGCAATGTTGTCTTTGCCGCCGTTGTTGTTGGCCTCCCGGATCAGGGTCTCCCCTTTCCAGTTAATGTCTTCATCGGAATTCAATATGATCTCTTCCATCTTGGAATCCTCAACCATATTGGAAAGACCGTCCGAGCACATCAGAATCGTACTTCCCGGCTCCAGACGCATGTCAAAGAAATCCACATCTACGGTTTTCTCTGCACCAAGCGCTCTGGTGATAATATTCTTATCCGGATGATTCCGTGCCTCCTCGGCTGTAATTTCACCCATTCTTACCATTTCCTGTACCAGCGAATGATCTCTGGTAACCTGTCTCAGTTGTTTGTCTGCCACATACAGTCTGCTGTCTCCCACATTGGCCACATAGGCATACTGGCCAACAATGGTGGCTACCACCATGGTGGTGCCCATTCCACGAAGTTTCTCGTCTTTTTGTGCCTGTTCTATAATTTCTGTGTTAGCAGTCTCGATGGCATGGCGGATCACCTTTACTGGATTGTAATCCGTATCTTCCCTGATTTCATCTACCAGTATCCTGACAGCGTGAGAGGAAGCGTAATCACCTGCGTTGTGCCCTCCCATTCCATCAGCAACAGCAAAGAGGTTCGGGAGATTTCCAACCGGGGTCTGGGAAGCGAACACATAATCCTGGTTCATCTTCCGCTTCATTCCGATATTCGTAGCTGAATATACCCTCATGTCACTTCTCGCTTTCTGCTTCTTGGTTACTGCTGATCGTAACCTTTTTCCATATAACTCTTTCTCAATTGTCCACAGGCACCGTCTATATCACTGCCCATTTCCCTTCTAATAGTAACATTAATTCCGCATTTTTCAAGTTTTATTTTAAAATTCTCCACAGCCTGATGGGTGGAACGCCTGTAAGAACGCTCTTTGATCGGGTTCACAGGAATCAGATTTACATGACAGTTAATGTCATGGATCCGGCTGCTTAACTCTTTTGCATCCTCATCACTGTCATTAACACCAGCCACAAGACTGTATTCAAAGGTGATTCTCCTGCCTGTTTCCTGGAAATAATTCCGGCATGCATCCAGGACCTCATCCATACTGTAGCGGTTGGCAATGGGCATCAGCTCACGCCTTTTCTCATCATTCGGAGCATGCAGGGATAACGCAAGGGTAATCTGCAGCTTTTCCTTTGCAAGCTCATAGATTTTCGGAACAATCCCGCAGGTCGATACGGTTATATTCCTCTGGCTGATATTAAGACCGCCTTCCTCGGAAAGCAGATGTACAAAACGTACAATGTTATCATAGTTATCCATCGGCTCGCCGGTTCCCATCACCACTACATTGGATACACGCTCGCCGGTAATGCTCTGGATCCGGTAGATCTGGTCCAGCATCTCGGAAGGAAGCAGGTTTCTGGTCCAGCCTCCAATGGTAGAGGCGCAGAAACGGCATCCCATTTTGCAGCCTACCTGGGAGGAAATGCACACAGAGTTCCCATGTTTATAACGCATGAGAACGCTCTCGATCACATTTCCATCAGAAAGACGGAACAGATATTTCCTTGTGCCGTCAATGGCGGAAATCTGCTCGTCCACCATTTCCAGGGCCGTGATGGGATATTCCTTCAGTTTTTCTTTTAATTTTCCCGGGATATTTCCCATTTCTTCATAGGAAGTTACCAGGTGTTCATGAAGCCAGCTGTAGATCTGTTTGGCACGAAAAGGCTTTTCTCCAACCTGTACCATCAGATCCTTCAGTTCTTCTTTATTCATGGACTTAATGTCTGTCATAATTTCGTTTCCTATTTTCTTCTGAATTTTGCAATAAAAAATCCATCTGTCTTATGTACGCCTGGAAGCAGCTGCAGATATCCAAGAGCTGTTGTCTCAGAATGCAGTTCCTCTGGAAGATAAGGATCCAGGCTTTCCAGCTTAAACGGATAATTCTGCAAAAACCACATCATATTCTCTTCGTTTTCTTCTTTTGCAATGGTGCAGGTACTGAAGATCAGTTCTCCTCTTGGCTTCACATAGTTGGCTGCACGGTCCAGAATGGTTCTCTGCAGGATTACGATTTCCTCCTGTTTCTGAGGAGTTACCCGGTATTTGATCTCCGGTTTCTTGCCGATGACGCCATAGCCGGAGCAGGGAACATCTGCGATCACAATGTCTGCCAGCAGCTCTGACTCCTGATCAAACACGGTAGCATCCTGTACCTTTGCCTGCACATTGATGGAGTTGGTTCTCTGAATATTCTCCTCGATCAGGTTCACCTTGTACTGGCTCACATCCCTGGCATCCACAGTTCCGTAGCCTTCCATTTTGTCACCCATGTGAAGGCTTTTGCCTCCCGGTGCCGCGCACACATCAATCACATAATCCCCCTTCTTAGGGTTTGCCACCTCTGCAACCAGCATGGAGCTTACGTCCTGCACTACAATCTGTCCTTTAATGAAGGCATCCAATGCAAGAATATGGTTGAAACCGGAGATTCCATATGCATAAGGAAGATAAGGGGCAGGCGTTACCTCTACGCCCTGATTTTCCAGGCTCTTCACAATTTCTTCTTTGGAATTCAGATAGGTGCGGCAGCGGATGGTAAGAGGCCGCTCGGTAAGAAAATCAGCCAGGATCTTTTCTGTAGTTTCCTCTCCATATGCATCCAGCCATCTTGTTACCAGATTCTCCGGCATGGAATACTTCACGGAAAGATATTTCAGAAGATCTTCTTCCTTCTTCGGGAAGCTGACCTTGTCCATTTCCCTTGCAATGGTGCGAAGCACACCGTTTACAAAAGGCTTCAGGTTATAAAAGCCCTTGCGCTGTGCCAGCTTCACAGCTTCATTGCACACTGCGCTGTCCGGCACGCTGTCCATATATTTCAGCTGGTATACCGCACTTCTTAAGATTTCCCGAATGGCAGGCTTCATCTTATCCACAGTCACCTTGGAAAAAGAATTGATAATATAGTCGATCTGGATCCGATATTCTAAGGTTCCCTCGCAGACCCGGGTAATAAATGCCCGGTCCTGCTTGGGAAGAAACTGGTATTTGGAAAGGGCATTTCGGATCGCCACATGGCTGTGCTCGCCCTCTTCAATTTCAAGTAATATTTCCAGGATCATTTCCCTGGAATTGATTCCGTTAATCATCCCGTCTTCTACCTCCGGAAAGTATGATCAGTCTCAAAAGCTGCAAAATGGAGGAAGCCAGCGCTGCTACATAAGTCAGGGCTGCTGCGGTAAGCACCTTTTTTGCACCTGCATTTTCCTCGTGACTTAGAATTCCGGTACTTTCCAGCATTTTTAAGGCTCTTGAGGAAGCATTAAACTCCACCGGAAGGGTCACAAGCTGGAACAGCACGGCCAGTGAAAACAGCACAATTCCTGCTGTGGTAAGAGCCGGAATGGAAAGGATCAGTCCCAGAAGAAAGATCGGCCAGGAAAGGGAAGATCCGATATTTGCCACTGGTACAATGGCAGAGCGGATGTTCAGCGGTGCATAATTCACATTGTGCTGGATGGCGTGTCCGCACTCATGGGCGGCCACACACACAGCAGCCACAGAAGTTCTTCCGTATACATCTTGGGAAAGTGCCAGCTTCTTTGTTCTTGGATCATAGTGATCCGTGAGGCTTCCTGCAATGGGAACCACTGTCACATCATAGATTCCAGCAGCATTCAGGATTCTCTGGGCCGTCTGGGCTCCGGTAAGTCCGCTGTGGCTTCTTACCTGTTGGTAGCGGGCAAACGTGCTTTTCATTTTTCCGGAAGCTGCCAGCGCCAGGATCATTCCGATAATCAGCAAAACATAGGTAGGATCAAAATAAAATCCATAAGGATATCCATATCCGTACATACGATCACTCCTTTTTATCTGCGAATCTGTTTCCGGCTTCTATGCGGCATCCGCGAAGGAATGCATCTGCGTCCATTCGTTTCTTTCCTTCCAACTGAACCTGGGAAAGCACCAGAACGCCCTCGCCGCAGGCCACATAAATTCCTTTTTTGTCTGCTTTTACAACGGTTCCAGGTTCTGCCTGGTTAAGATCGTCACTCTCTGCCACAAAGCTCTCCCATACCTTTAATGTTTTTCCATTATAGAAGGTAAAGGCACTTGGCCAGGGATTTAAGCCTCGCACAAGTCTTTCCAGTTCTGCGGCAGATTTGGAGAAATCCATCAGTCCCATCTGCTTGGTGATCATGCCTGCATATGGGGTCGGGCTTTCTTCCGGCTGCTTCTCGTAAACGGCTGTGCCGTCAAAAATATGAGGCAAAGTCGCAATAAGAAGCTTTGCGCCTGCTTCTGCCAGCTTGTCAAACAGGCTTCCGCCAGTCTCATCTGCAGCAAGGGGTACTATGATCTTGGAAATCATATCTCCTGTATCAAGACCGGTTCCCATTTGCATGATCGTTACGCCGGATTCTTTTTCCCCGTCAATCACCGCCTGCTGGATTGGCGCTGCACCGCGGTATTTGGGAAGCAGGGAGGCATGGATGTTGATGCATCCGTACTTTGGCAGTTCCAGAATGCTCTTCGGAATGATCTGTCCGAATGCTGCTACCACAATAATATCCGGCTCCAGTCCCTCCAGAACCTCCTGAAATTCCGGATCCCGTACTTTCACCGGCTGAAAAACAGGAAATCCATGCTTCATTGCCTCTTCCTTTACAGGCGTTGGCAGCATGGTCTTTCCTCTGCCCTTTGGCTTGTCAGGCTGTGTGACAACGCCCACAACTTCATATCCGGCTTCTGCCAGGGCGTGAAGAGGATTCACCGCAAAATCCGGTGTTCCCATATAAACAATTCTCATTTAGTCTTCTTCCTCCTCGTTATCATAGCTTACATGATGGAGCTCGCCTTCAACCAGACGGGTGTACATTTTTCCATCCAGATGATCGATCTCATGACAAAAAGCTCTTGCAAGAAGTCCCTCTCCTTCGTATTCCTGCTCTTTCATATCCATGTCAAGGGCTTTCACCTTCACATAGTTGGGGCGGGTAACCTGGCCGGACATTCCCGGAACGCTTAAACAGCCTTCCTCACCAGTCTGCTCACCGGAAGTCATAAGAATCTCCGGATTTACAAGAACCAGCGGGCCGTCTCCGATATCGATCACTACGATTCTTTTTAATACGCCTACCTGAGGGGCTGCAAGACCTACACCGCAGGCATCGTACATGGTCTCCAGCATGTCTCCTACCAGATCCTTGGTACGCTTGTCAATTTTCTCTACAGGTCTGCAGACTTTCTCCAAAACGGAATCTCCCTCTGTTCTGATTGTTCTAAGTGCCATCTTATTTAATCTCCTTTTTCTATAAAAAATCAAACTGTATATTTACCTTCCTGAAGCCGGAATTAATTTCAATATATTCCTCCAGCCTGTCCTTGATCCGCACAAGCAGGTCATAATTCTCATGCTTCAGATAGATTACTCTTCTGTATATGTCTTTTACTTTTCCCACAGGTGCCGGGGCAGGGCCGATCACATGCAGTGCTTTTCCAGAGTGAAGCTTGTCCACAAACAGCCTGAGATAATGCATGGCTGCCTCCAGCACAGCCTCATCCTCCGACGCTCCAAGCACTGCCATCATATGGGCAGAGGGCGGATAATCCATAAGGATCCGGTATCCCATCTCCTCCTCATAGAACTCCTCGTAGTCCTGCCTGGACGCTGTCTGGATGCTGTAATGATCCGGGCTGTAAGTCTGGATCAGGGCGTGCCCCTCTTTTTTGCCTCTTCCGGAACGTCCTACTGCCTGAGTCAGAAGCTGGAAGGTGCGCTCCCCGCTGCGGTAATCGTCTGCATTCAGGGAAAGATCCGCCGCGATCACGCCGACTAAAGTCACATCTGGAAAATCATGTCCCTTGACGATCATCTGGGTTCCAATGAGGATGTCTGCCCTGTGCTGGGAAAAAGCTTCCAGGATTTCCTCATAACTGCCCTTGGCCCGTGTGGTGTCATAATCCATGCGAAGGACTCTCGCCTCTGGAAATTCTTTTTCCACCACCTGCTGGATCTGCTGGGTTCCTGCTTTGAATCCTCCTATATAAGGGGAGGAACAGACCGGACATCTGTCCGGCTTAGCTGTCTCATAGCCGCAGTAATGGCAGATCAGCTTTCTTCCATTATGCTCACTTAAGGACACGTCGCAGTGGGGACATTTCATCACATGGCCGCAGGAACGGCAGGACACAAAGCCTGCATAACCCCGGCGGTTGAGAAACAGCATGGCCTGTTCTCCTTTTGCAAGGCACTGGCCAAGGGCTCCTTTCAGCTCCATGCTAAGAGCGGAGCGGTTGCCTTTTTTTAATTGTTCCCGCATATCCACAATTGATACCTGGGGAAGAGGACGCTCTTCATATCTGGCCTCCAGCTTCACCATGGCATATTCCCCTTTGCCGGCGCGGTAATAAGCTTCCATCGATGGGGTTGCAGAACCAAGTATCACATTTGCCCCTTCCATTTTCGCCCTGTATATGGCAGTTTCCCGTGCATGATACCTGGGACTGTTCTCACTTTTATAGGAGGATTCATGTTCCTCGTCAATAATGATCAGCCCTAAGTTCCCAAAGGGGGTAAAAAGTGCAGAACGGGGACCTACCATTACCTGGAGTTCCCCCTGCTTTGCTCTTTTGAACTGGTCGTAGCGCTCCCCCTGGGAAAGCCTGGAATTGATCACAGATACCTTATCACCAAATCGCCCGTAAAAACGTCTCACAGTCTGATAAGTAAGGGCTATCTCCGGAATCAGTACAATGGCCTGTCTGCCCTGCCGGATCACCTGGTCGATCAGTTCCATATAGACCTGAGTCTTGCCGCTTCCGGTAACACCGTGAAGCAGAACCGGGCGGGGTGCTGGCTTTTGCCACTCTGCAAGAATCTGTTCTACTGACTTTTTCTGCGGATCACTTAAGGTATCCGGTGCCAGGTGAGGAATCTTCTCAGCGTCGTAAACCGCATTTCGGTAAATCTGGTCAGATTCCACAGTGACAACCTTGTTTTCCGTAAAATACTTCAGAACTGAAACGGTAGTTCCAAGTTTCTTCAGTGCCAGGGATGCTTCGATTCTACCTTCCTCTTCCCCAAGCAATGCCTCAAGGAGACGGATCCTTGCCTTGAACCGGGTTTTCTTTAGCTCTTCCAGAAGCTTTTCCCCCTCTTCCCTGGAAATGGAAAGGGTTATCCACCGTTTTTCCTGGGCTTTCACCTTTTTCTGAATGGGAAGTACGGTTTTTAGCGCCTGGATCATGGTGGAACCGTAATGCTCCTTCATCCATCCCGCAAGAGCAATCAGACGGGATTCAATGGTCTCCTGGTCATTCTCAATGCTTACAATGGATTTGATACAGCTTCCGTCTACTTTAAGCTTGCCGGAAAGCCCCACCACATATCCCTTTCGTACATGGTTCCCCCGGCCGAAAGGAATCTGCACCACCATTCCCACCTGAATCTGTTCCTCCAACTGCTGGGGAACCAGATACTGAAAGCTTTTGTCCAGCTTTTCATGGGAAATATCTACAATAATATCTGCATAGGTCATGTTTTATTTTCCGGCAAGGATATCTGCGATCAGCACACGCTCATCCATTGGATATTTCTTGCCTTTGATTTCCTGGTAATCCTCGTGGCCCTTGCCTGCAAGAACTACGATGTCTCCTGGCTCGCCGTGATGGATGGCATATGCGATTGCTTCCTTGCGGTCCGGAATCTCCACATATTTGCCCTCTGTCTTGGCCATTCCTACCTTGATATCATCAATGATCGCCTGCGGCTCCTCATCTCTTGGGTTATCGGAAGTGATAATGGTCAGGTCTGCCAGACGTCCAGAAACCTCGCCCATCTCATAGCGGCGAAGCTTGGAACGGTTGCCGCCGCAGCCAAACAGGCACACCAGTCTGTGGGGATGGTACTCCCGAAGGGTGGTAAGAAGGCTCTCTAGAGCCATTGCATTGTGTGCATAATCGATCATCAGGGTAAACTCATCGGACACCTTCACCATCTCAATACGGCCTTTTACTTTGGCTACCTTCAGGGCTTTCAGAATATTCTCTTTGGAAACCTTGAAATGACGGCAGATTGCAATGGCTGTCAGGGAATTGTAGATGCTGAATTTACCTGGAATGTCAATTTCCACAGGGAAATCCATAAGTCCCTTCAGATGGTAGGAAATTCCAAGATATCCCTTGCCGCCAACCAGCTTGGCGTCCTCTGCGCGAAGGTCTGCTTTCTCTGAAAATCCGTATGTCTCCAATGTGCAGGTATGTCCCTCCACGATCCGGTCAAAGTGCTCATCATCCCGGTTTACGATTCCTACCCGGCACTGCTTCAGAAGCATAGCCTTGCAGGACAGATAGTGATCAAAATCCTTATGCTCATTGGGGCCGATGTGGTCTGGCTCAATGTTGGTGAAAATACCAAAATCAAACACAAAGCCCTGGGTACGGTGAAGCATAAGTCCCTGTGAAGAAACCTCCATTACCACACAGTCACAGCCGGCTTCCACCATTTCGTGGAAATATTCCTGTACCACATAGGATTCCGGTGTGGTATTGGAAGCAGGGATCACCTTATCGCCAATGATCGCCTCGATGGTACCGATCAGGCCAACCTTGTATCCTGCATTTTCCAGAATGGATTTCACCATGTAAGTAGTGGTGGTTTTTCCCTTGGTTCCGGTAATTCCGATTGTCTTTAACTTCTCTGCCGGATGTCCGAACCAGGCTGCAGCAATAAATGCCATGGCATATCTGGTATCTGCTACCTGAATGACGGTAACATCAGATGGTGCAGTGACAGGCTCTTCCACAACCAGAACCTTCGCTCCCTTGGCTACTACATCCGGTACAAATTTATGTCCATCCACAACAGCGCCTCTGATACAGATAAACAGAGAACCTTCTGTCACTTTTCTGGAGTCATAAACAACACCGGTAACTTCCTGCTGGGGATTTCCCTGTACGCAGGTGTATTCTAACTTCTCTAATAAGGATGATAATTTCATTATACATGCCTCCCTATATTTGAACGTACTCTTTTATAGAATAGCACACACCGTAATTGTTTTCAATCTTTCCTGCGAAAAAACATCCGTCTGGCAGCCAGGGCTGAAATCAGAAAAGACACTAAAATCAATGCCTGGAACAGTTCTCTGTGAGAATTATCCCCGGTCTTTGGAGCCTGGCCTTTGCCAGTTCTGCCCGCACCTGAGCTGCCGTTCCCGGATTTTGCCCCAGAGGAAACAGCATCTGAGGTTTTCTTATTTTCTACCCGTATGGAAGTCTGATCCCGAACTGCCTCATCTTCTCCTGTTTCATCCGTAACTACAATGACCTGATTGACCAGATTCTGGTCTTCCAGCTGGTCAGGCAGCACAACTCTAGCTTTTAGATTTACGCATCCTCCCGGTACGATTTCCGGAATTTTCGCCTGGGTTTTCGTTTTGTTCAGGGTCACGCCTTCCTGCTCCAGGAAAGCGGCGGAAACTCCTGCCATTTGGAACCGTTCTGTGGTAATGACGGAATGAAGGGTCTGCTGCCCGGTGTTGTGGATGCTAATCTGATAAGTAACGGTGTCGCCGGGGCGGGCTGTGTCGCAGTCTGCTGTCTTTTTCACGGTAAAAGAGGCCTTTTGGGGCTGTATGAATACAAGTGCTTCCCCTGTCTGTTCCAGCGAAACAGGATTTTCCGTCTTTGCCAGAACCTTCAGGCGCAGATTTCCCTTTTGCGCAGAAGAGGGATCCGCATAAAAGGAAAGCGTCCGCTCTTCTCCTTCCGCTAAGCTTTGCAAAACTGCATGTGCTCCATCCGTTTCCACTTCCGGTTCTTTTTCCCACACAGGCGTTACTTCCATTTCTTCTGCCTGGGCTTCCAGAGAAAGATCATACAGCGGTACCTGCCCGGTGTTTATCAGCCTGGCATTCATAAGGAGTCTTTCTCCTGCCACCGCATTTTCCTCTTGTGGGCTTATCTCCACGGAAAAATTCGCTATTCCTGCCGGAATTTCCAGAAAATCCGAGGTTGTCTGACAAATGATACGCTGGCTGTCACCTGACTTTTCCACGATATAGACGCCTCCCTGGCACAGGTTTTCCACACCTTTTTCAAGAGGAGCATCCTGGCAGGTGGATACCGTCCTTTTTTCCAGTGGATAACGGTATTCCCTGCGCAAGCTGACTGGAATTTCCAGGATTTTTTCGGTTTCCCCGGGATTTATTTTGTATCGGAAGCCGTAGATGGAAGCGCTTCGTCCGTCCGCAGTCTGTATGGGCATTTCTTCCATCAGACAGCCTTCAGGCAAAGACACAGGCAGGTCTGGCTGAAAATATTCAGACAGCCAGACAACCAGATGGCGGGATTGTATGCCTGAGACTGTTTCAGGTGTGGATTCTGAAGGCAATTCTGATAGAACTTCTGAGGTGTCCTCCAGATTCGAAGCAGGTTCTGACTGGATTTCTGGGATGATGTCTGGTTCGATTTCTGTTGTATCCTTTCCGCCATCAGATTGAAAACCAGCAGCTTTGCCTTCCGGGCTTTCATTGTCCTCATTCCCTTCGTTCCCGGTCCATGACAAATTTCCAAGTCCGTCTGCCCTGACCGAAATTACCGCCTGGAAATTTTCCAGATCCGTCCACCTTGCGCTTTGCGAAACCGTTACAATTCCGCCATCTGCAGCCGCTGCTCCCACAGGCTGTGCCATACAGCCGGAGAAAAGACCTGCTCCGGTCAGCAGGCAGCATCCCAATGCAGCAATTCTTTTCCATATTCTGTTTTTGATCATACACTTCTCCCTTTCTTAAACTAAAAAAATAAAATAAACAGGGTATCCTGCGCCGAACAGGCGCGATAGAACTTCTTCTCCGCAGAACGCGGATTTGTGATATGTCCACTTTAACACAAATATTTTCCAATTTCAAACTTTATTTTCATTTCATATTTTTTCGATTTCTTTTAGATTTGCGACACACTTTCCTCACAAATTACAGATATAATAGCTCTCGGATAGATGAAAAACCACTCTCTATCTCCCCCCTCAAAAAATATAGGAAATAAGCCATCCGCACCGCGCGGATGGCTTTTCCTGTTTCTAATCCTTTTCCAATTCCAAAGAAGTTACTGTTCACTCCGTGAACAATAACCCAAAGAATCTATTGCAATTCCCGCCTTTACCTTTTATAATGAATTATATTACATTCTATTATATTCTTGACAGAAACGAGGTATCTCCTATGAGTGAAAAAATCGTAGTAGTTGCATTAGGCCACAGAGCTCTGGGCACAACACTTCCTGAGCAGAAAATTGCTACACAGGCTGCAGCAAAGGCAGTCGCAGATCTTGTTGAAGACGGAGCGAAGGTAGTGATCTCCCACAGCAACGGTCCGCAGATCGGTATGATTCACACTGCAATGAATGAATTTGGAAAAGCCCATCCGGATTACACATTCGCTCCTATGTCCGTATGCTCCGCAATGAGCCAGGGCTACATTGGATACGACCTTCAGAATGCAATCCGTACAGAGTTTATCAAACGCGGTATTTATAAACCTGTTGCCACCGTCCTTACCCAGACTGTCATCGATCCTTATGACGATGCATTCGCAGATCCGGAGAAGATTATCGGACGTGTGCTTACAGAGGAAGAGGCAGAAGCTGAGGAAGAGAAGGGCAATTTCGTTACCAAGCTTCCAGATGGCGGCTACAGACGTATTGTAGCAGCTCCCAAGCCTCAGAAGATCGTTGAGATTGAGACTGTCCGCGCACTTCTCAATGCAGACCAGGTAGTCATCGCAGCAGGCGGCGGCGGAATCCCGGTTCTTGAGCAGGGCATCAACCTTCACGGTGCCAGCGCTATTATTGAGAAGGATCTTGCTGCTGGACTTCTTGCAGAAGAACTGAATGCAGACACACTTCTCATCCTTACCAGCGTAGAGAATGTAAGCCTGAATCTTGGCAAGGCAGATGAGCAGAAGCTTGGTTCCATTTCTGCAGCAGATGCTAAGAAATACATAGAGGAAAATCAGTTTGCTTCCGGCTCCATGCTTCCGAAGATTGAAGCAGGTATCTCCTTCATCAAAAAAGGCGAAGGACGTGCCGCTGTTATCACAGATATGGCTCATGCCAAGGAAGGATATGAAGAGAAAGCTGGAACTATCATTCGATAAGCCACTAAAGCGTGTCCCAAAGGGCTTTCTATTTCGTAGAAACAAAATAAAACCTTGCGTTCATCGTCATTTTCTATTTTTCATGACTATGAACACAAGGTTTTTCCTTACACCCGGTAATGCTGTTTTCTCTTTCCAATCCGGAATTTCCCGTAGAGTCTCCAGATTCCCCACACAATCCCATAACAGATTGCAAACTGTATAGCATACATAATGAAAATCACAGGCGGAGAAATCTTCTGGCTTCTGATCTGTACATCCGCTTTTTCCGCCAGCGCCTCCATTTCTGCCTGGTCGGTTTCATCTGCAAGGGCATACCAGTCGCTTGCCTGCTCCTGTTCGTCGCAGATCATCACCACGTAAGAGCCGTTGATGCATTCGATTTGATTGATCAGTTCCTGGCTGGCATAATCTTCCAGTTCCTTCATGGTCACGGTCTTGGACGGATGCATGGAATTCCAGGAAATACAGGTGAACACAGCCGCGATCACAAGGATCGTACCTGCCACCAGCATCCATTTTTTCCTGCGTCCTGATTTTGTTTCTTTTTCTTCTGTCATTTCCTGGTTGTATCCTTTCTTCTGGTGAGTCTCTTACGGCAAAAACCTCCTGCCAATATGCTGCCTATCCTGCTTCACAATCAATACCTGCATCCATCCTGTTAATTTTCATGCAAGGTCAGCCGCAGGGCAGCATCCTGGGGATCTGCACTGACCACATGTATCATGTCACCCTCATTTAAGGTAATCTTACACTCTTCATCTTCTGCCACAGACATTCTTCCGTTTTCGCCATCTTTTCCCTGGATGGTAAAATATAGAACACCTTTATCACAGGATGCTGTATAATAACCAGCCTCAATTCCTCCGCCGACTACCAGAGTATCTCCTGCGTGCATTTCATAGGCTTCTCCGAACATCTCACTGAAAGAATCCCCGAACTCCTGCATAAAACCTTCCTGGATCCCATCTCTCAGCCCAGGCACCACAGAACAGATCACAATGATCATGATCAGCCAGCCAAGCCAGCTGTTTTTCTTCTTAGCAGATGCTTTTGTATGAGTACCGCTTTTGCCTCCTGCGCTATAGTTCTTGGCATATGTACTGTTTGCGGTCTGTTTCTGTCCATAGGAATTTCCCATATTCGGTCTGCTGGCATTCGCAGAATATCCGCCAGGCTTATTCGCCGCAGTTTGCTTATAGCCGTTCCCCGCCGCTTTATTTCCACTGGCATTCTTTTTTGCTGCCGCCGTCTGTGCACATGCCTTATAGGTTCCTGCGCTTCCCGGCTTCTTATCCCCCAGCGGGATTTCCTCCTGGCGCATCATAGCACGCGCCCTGCTGGTGGCATGGCGGTAATGATCGCTTCTGTTCTCATTCAGATGATACAGCGTCTCATCATTTCGATAAGGCATTCCGCACAGCTTGCATCTGCCGTTTACAACAGGTCCGTCACAGACCTGACACCGTTTTCTCTCCATAAAAAACCTCCCGTATCCTGCAAATTCCCCGGACAACTTTTCTTTATTGTATCTTTTTTATATATTTCTTGCAAGGTGTAAATTGCCAACTGGGAAAATACCTGTTATAATAAACCAAGATTAGAGCATGTTTGAAAAAGGCTTTCTGCAAGATGTGCGTCACAATTTGTGGGAGATTTTGTCCGGATGAAGGCGCCGTAGCGGGCTACGGCAACTGAATTCGGGCAAAATCTCCCGCAAAGTGGGGGGTGTAGATTGCAGGAATGATTTTGGGGGCAGGCTCTAGAGCCTGTCTGCAACTCAGACATGCTCCACCAACATCAACAAGGAGGATTCCCATGGAACAATTGAAAATTCCTATGGGCTATCATGCAGACCTTAATCTCCATGATACTCAGGTAGCAATTAAAACTGTCAAAGACTTTTTCCAGCAGACACTTGCCCAGAAGCTGAACCTTCTGCGTGTCTCCGCACCTATATTTGTAGACCCAAGCTCCGGCCTCAATGACAACTTAAATGGCGTGGAACGCCCGGTAAGCTTCGATATCAAGAATATGGAAGGCAATGCCGAGATCGTCCACTCCCTTGCGAAATGGAAAAGATACGCACTGAAGAAATACGGCTTCGCCCAGGGCGAGGGCTTATATACCGATATGGTTGCCATCCGCCGCGACGAGGACGTAGACAACATCCACTCCATCTATGTGGACCAGTGGGACTGGGAGAAGATCATCTCCAAGGAAGAAAGAAACGTGGAAACACTGATCAATACTGTCCGCTCCATCTACAGCGTTCTTAGAAAGACCGAGAAATACATGGCTGTACAGTATGATTACATAGAAGAGATCCTTCCAAGAGAGATTGCATTCGTTTCCACAGAAGAGCTTGTAGACATGTATCCGGACCTTACTCCTAAGGAAAGAGAATACAAGATCGTCAAAGAAAAAGGTGCCGTTTTCCTTATGCAGGTCGGCAAGATGCTGTCCAATGGGGAGCGCCACGACGGACGTGCCCCGGACTACGATGACTGGGAATTAAACGGTGATATTCTGGTATACTATCCGGTACTGGACATTGCCCTTGAGCTTTCCTCCATGGGTATCCGTGTAGACGAAACGGCACTTGACAAACAGCTTACAGAAGCCGGATGCGATGACAGAAGAGAGCTTCCATTCCAGAAAGCCATCCTGAACAAGGAGCTTCCATACACCATCGGCGGCGGTATCGGACAGTCCCGTATCTGTATGTTCTTCCTGCGCAAGGCTCACATCGGTGAGGTACATGTTTCCCTGTGGCCTAAGGAAATACAGGAGGAAGCTGCAAAGAACGGAATTCCGCTTCTGTAAATCCATCAACGAAACGAGGGATTAAAATTGAATATACTTTTTTTCCTAACACCGAAAAATGATGTTGCCTACATTTTCGAGAATGAAACCCTGCGTCAGACCATTGAGAAAATGGAGCACCGCAAGTTCTCCTGTATTCCTATTCTGAATCCAGAGGGCAAATATGTAGGAACCATTTCCGAGGGAGACCTTCTCTGGGGCATGAAGAATCTGAACATTACAGATATGAAGAGTGCTGAGGACATCCCGGTTATGGCGATCCAGCGAAGAGCCACCTACAAGCCGGTTCATGTTGACTGTGATATGGAGGATCTTCTGGACCGGGCCATCAACCAGAACTTTGTTCCGGTTATCGATGACCAGGATCATTTTATCGGAATCGTAACACGTAAAGAGATCATCAAATACTGTTACAAAGAAATGAAGAAAAATGCCTGAATAAAATTACGGCAGTCACACATCTTCCCATTTCATAAGGGAATGCATGGCTGCCGTTTTTTATTGTTTATTTAAAGAACCTTGGATAAAAATTCCTTCAGACGCGGGTTCTTTGGATTTTCGAAAAATTCCTTAGGGGAATTCTGCTCCTGAATTTTTCCATCGTCAATGAACAGAACCCTTGTTGCTACCTCACGGGCAAATCCCATCTCGTGAGTAACCACCACCATGGTCATGCCGCTTTTGGCAAGCTCTTTCATCAGCTCCAGAACCTCGCCTACCATCTCCGGGTCCAGCGCAGAAGTTGGCTCATCAAACAACATCACATCCGGATTCATGGCAAGGGATCTTGCAATGGCAATACGCTGTTTCTGTCCGCCGGAAAGCATATCCGGGTAAGCATTTGCCTTGTCCGGAAGTCCTACGCGGGCAAGAAGTTCATCAGCACGCTTAGATGCCTCTTCTTTGGTCATCAGCTTCAGGGCAACCGGTGCCATCATAATGTTCTGCTTTACAGTTTTGTGTGGAAACAGGTTAAACTGCTGGAAAACCATTCCGATTTTCTGGCGGTGACGGTTAATGTCAACCTTGGGATCAGTAATGTCCGTTCCCTCAAACAGGATTTTGCCGCCTGTGGGCACTTCCAGAAGATTCAGGGAACGAAGGAAGGTGGATTTTCCGGAACCGGAAGGTCCGATAATGGCAACAACCTCGCCCTGACAGATATCTGTGGAAATTCCATCCAGTACCTGGTTTGCTCCAAATGCTTTCTTCAGATCCTGTACCTGGATCAAAACTTTGCTCTTATCAACGCTCACTGGTTCTCAGTCTCCTCTCCAGTTTATTCATAAAGAAGGTCAGTACCATGACCACGATCAGGTAGATTGCAGCCGCTGCCAGAAGAGGCATAAATGCATTGTAGGTACGGCTCTGGATCAGCATAGCACCCTTGGTCAGGTCCATCATTCCGATGTAGCCGATGATGGATGTCTCCTTGATCAACACGATAAACTCATTTACCAGTGCAGGAAGCACGTTCTTGAACGCCTGCGGAATAATGATCAGACGCATAGTCTGGGTAAAATTAAGTCCAAGGCTTCGTCCTGCCTCTGTCTGTCCCTGGTCAATGGACATGATTCCGGAACGGACGATTTCCGCAACGTATGCACCGGAGTTGATACCAAACGCCAGGCTTCCTACCAGGATTTCATTGACGCTGACAGATCCGAACACAACGAAGTTCATGATCAGCAGCTGGATGACGGTCGGGGTACCGCGGATGACAGTCAGATAAACCTTGCAGATCGCATTTGCAATCTTGAAGTTCCCGGATTTGTCATGGGAGGAACGGATGATCGCAACAAGAAAACCGATGCAGATACCAATGAGAAGGGCAAATACAGTGATGATCATGGTGTTTTTCAGACCATCCAGAAGCCAAGTATATCTGTCATCTTTTATAAAATTGATATAAAAATCGTGTCCAAATTTTTCAAACATATTTTTTTCCTTTTTACTTTAACAGAATTCACAGCATTCAATAACACCAGATGAGCCACCCCGGGGCAGTTCTTCGCGGATTGCCGTTCAGGGTGACTCATGATCAGGGCAGCTTATACTGTATTTCTTCTATCAGTCAGCTTTTACAATGATAACCTGGCTTGCGTTTGCATAGGTGTCTGTGAAATCAACGCTCTCCAGACGGTCCTCTGTAACAGTCATTCCGGCAGCACCGAAGTCAGCTTTTCCGGACTGTACAGCTGCAAGGATTGCATCGAATTCCATGTCGTCGATCTCAAGCTCATATCCAAGCTTGTCGCAGATTGCCTGTGCGATATCCGCATCAATACCTACAATGGTGTCACCCTCACGGTATTCATATGGCTCGAACTCAGCGTTTGTAGCCATTATCAGTGTTCCATTGGAACGGTCAACATCTTCCGGGGACTCATATGGTGTCTCACCAATGTTGTCACCGATGTAGTTATTCATGATATCATCAACGGTTCCGTCTTCTTTGAGTTCCTCTAAAGCTCCGTTGATCTTGTCAAGAAGCTCGTCATTGCCTTTCTTCAGGCAGATTGCATACTCTTCTTCTACGAATGGCTCGTCTAAGATTTTCAGTCCGTCTGCGTTCTCAACGAATTTCTGAGCTGGCTGGGAATCGATGATCACACAGTCGATCTGTCCTGCCAGAAGTGCCTGGATTGCTTCGCTTCCTTTGCTGTAACGCTTAACAGTTGCGCCGTCTTTCTCATATTCACTTGCTTCAATATCACCGGTGGTTCCAAGCTGTACGCCGATGGTAGCGTTCTTAAGGTCATCCTTGGACTCGACAGTTGCAGCGGATACGCCAGCTGTCATGGAAACTGCCATTACAGTGCCAAGTGCTAAAGCTGTTAATTTTTTCATATTTTTTCCTCCTCTTAATTGTATGCAGGAATAATTATGCATAGTTCCCGCATATTCATTCATCTATCTTTCCCCCATTTTATCAGCTTTTGTGAAAAATGCAAGACTTTCCATAAGATTCCTTATTTTTTTGCTTCCTGTTTTCTGAGAAAATTTGGAAAAATTCACTTTTTCATAACAGACTTGTGGTATGATAGGATAGAGACACGTGATGAGGAGTATAAAAACAAGGCGTTTACCCGCCGGATACAAGGAGGTAATTATTATGAAATTTACAAAAATGCATGGTATCGGAAACGATTATGTATATGTGAACTGCTTCAAAGAAACTGTGAAAGACCCGTCAGCGGTGGCGAAGTTTGTAAGTGACCGCCATTTCGGCATTGGCTCTGACGGGCTGATCCTGATCAAGCCCTCTGACATTGCAGACTGTGAAATGGATATGTATAACCTGGATGGTTCCCAGGGTGCCATGTGCGGAAACGGAATCCGCTGCGTTGCCAAATATGCCTACGATTACGGCATTGTAAACAAGACCAGCATCAGCGTTGCCACCAAAAGCGGCGTGAAATATCTGGATCTTTCCATCCGCGACGGCAAAGTCAGCATGGTAAAGGTAAATATGGGGGCACCAATTCTTCAGGCATCTCTCATTCCTGTTGTTTCAGAGGATGAGCAGGTGATCGACGCACCGATCGAAGTGAACGGACAGACCTACCGTTTCACAGCTGTTTCCATGGGAAATCCTCATGCCATTGTCTACATGGATGATGTAGACGGACTGGATATTGAGAAAATCGGACCGTCTTTTGAATCTCATGTGAACTTCCCGGACCGTGTGAATACAGAGTTTGTCAGGGTAATCGACCGTCACACTGTCCAGATGAGGGTGTGGGAGCGCGGTTCCGGCGAAACACTTGCCTGCGGTACCGGAGCCTGTGCAGTTGCGGTTTCTTCTATTTTAAACGGACTGGTTGACAGGAATCAGCCGGTTACTGTGAAGCTTCTTGGAGGCGACCTGAATATTTTCTGGGATGAAAGCGACGATCAGGTTTACATGACCGGTCCGGCAACTACTGTATTTGACGGAGAAATTGATTTAGGATTTCTTGGAGAATAAATACGGAAAAGAAATGGCCCTTGCGAACCGTAAGCACTGCAAAATGCTTACGCCGCAAAGGCCATTATTCTTTCTACAATAAATACTGCAGCGCAAGCCCAAAGGGCTACGGTCAGCAGGCTTTTTTCTCTGTAGGCTGCGATCAGCGCTACGATAAATCCGGCTACAGCAGAGACCACACTTGCCGTTGCTGACAAAATGGCCGGGAAGGTCATCGCTGCAAGGCAGGCATAAGGCACATAAAACAGAAAAGATTTTACAAAAGGATTGGTAATCTCCTTCTTCGCCAATGCCAGGGGAAGCATACGGATCAGGTATGTCACTCCCGCCATAACCAGTATATAAATATAAACATTAGGCTTCATGAGCTTCCTCCTTCTCGTTTTCTTCTGCAACCGGGCAAAGCACAGCCGCAATTCCGGCAACCAGAATGGTAGTGATAATGATCACAAATCCGGATGATACCTTTGATAAAACCGGAACCCAGGCGAACAGTGTACTCACTGCCATGGCTCCAAGCACTACCAGAAACACCGCTTTGTTTTTCTTGGAAGGAGGAATGATCACAGCCAGGAACATTCCGTAAATTGCCACGCTAAGTGCGCTCATAATAAAATCAGGCAGAAGACTGCCGGAAACCGCTCCAAGCAGGGTGCCAAATGTCCAGCCTGGAATAGCCACGCTCATCACGCCATAATTGTAAAAAGCACTGACCTTGCCAGGCTTGCTGGCACTGACACCAAAAATTTCGTCTGTCACGCCAAAAGCCACTCCATAGCGGTGTCCCCAGGGCTCATCCCTGCACAGCTTCTGGGAAAGAGAGAAGGACATCAGGCAGTATCTCAAATTGATGATCAGCTGAGTCAGTGCCATCTCCCACAGAGAGCCTCCTGCTATAATAATGTCCAGTCCCGCAAACTGTCCCGCTGACGTAAGATTGGTCAGGGAAATCAGAACTGCCTGCCAGATGGTAAGTCCGCCCTGCACCGCCATCATGCCAAACGTAAAGGAAACTGCCAGATACCCCAGGGCAATGGGGATTCCATCTGTAATTCCCTGCTTAAAGCTCTCTTTTTTCATGAGAGATTTCCTCCGGTTTCTTCTGCCTGTCTGCTTTTTTAGAAATACCAGTCAGGCTTTTTTCGCATAAATAGCCTGGGAAGCATTCTTTTGCCTCCCAGGCTATCTCATTGTAACACTTTACACTGGTAAATACAACCCTGCCCTTATCTTCTTTCTACGATTTTATAATAGGTTCTGGCTGTAAGCCCGTAAATAATTCCATAGATCACAGCAAATACCAGAATGGTAATCACCGTACATCCTGCAAACAGACCAATATTGGTCATGCTGAACAGCGCCAACAGTCTTTTTACCATAGGAAATGCCATAGCAATATGAAGAGCCGCCATTCCAAGCGGAAGGAAAAATACCATAAGGATCTGTCTGTGAATGGAGGATTTCACCTCTTTGTGGGTCATACCCACCTTCTGCATGATTTCAAAACGGTCTTTATCCTCATAGCCCTCGGAAACCTGCTTGTAGTAAATGATCATGGCTGCACCCATTAAGAACAAAAGGCCAAGGAAAATTCCAAGAAACAAAATTCCGCCAAACAAGCTGTAGAAGCTTTCATACAGTTCGTACCGCACAGAGGTCATACAATAGCTTTCTGCCGGGAGATTTCCCGCTTCCTTCTGTCCATCAAAAAATTCCATGGCAAGGTCACGAATTTTCGACGCATCAGCCTCTTTTTCCTCTTCTGTTCCATTAAGATAAACATCCATCTCCATGGACGCCATAGAAGAAACGCCTCCATAAGCTTCGGCCTGTTCCTCATATAGCTTCTGGAAATCTTCATCATTTACAATCAGCTTAATGGAATCCATGGAAGAAAAATTATCTCCCACATATTCATAATCCTTCAGCCATTCTTTTACCTGGTAAACGCTGTCATGAATTTCCAGAGCATCTTCACCTGCTTTTCCATCCCTGTAAGCAAGGACTTCACCGGGTTCAAGAGAAATTTCTTCACCGGTAATTCTGGAATATTCCTCCTGGGGAACAACGGTAAGGGTCTCCAGCTGGTTTTGAAGTTCGGAAAAGGTACTCCCATCTGATTTTTCAAATCTCCAGTTGCCGCTCCCATCTTTAACCAGAGTGCTGGAAAAATTAATTTCCGTATTTAATTTTTCGTAAGAAGCCTGATCCTCAATTTCCTGCAAAAGCTTCGCTCTGATATTTTCCAGCTGTTCCTTTGAATCCGCTTTGTACATCACGCTCACATCTGATGGACAGCGCAGATTAATAATGTCATCAATTTCGGAATTCAGGCATACCGTAGTGGATACCATCAAAAGCACGCCGGTACTTAAAATACAGATACTTGCAAGTCCCACCGCATTTTGCTTCATTCGGTAAAGCATACCGGAAATGGCAGTAAAATTCTTTGCCTTATAGTAAAATTTCTTGTTCCAGCGCATGATTTTCAGGATTACAATGCTTCCTGCTGTAAAAAGCAGATAGGTTCCTGCCATAACCAGCAAGACGGCAACAAAAAACAGTGCCAGGGCAGACAAAGGGGATTCCGTGGTAACTGCAATATAATATCCTGCAAACAGGCAGATAAATCCAATCAGGGCCATCAGCCACTTTGCTTTTGGTTCCCGCTCTCCTGCATTTTCTGCCTTAAGAAGTTCAATTGGCTTTGCCTTATATACTTTCCGTATGTTTACCAGAAGAATCACTGCAAATATAACGCCATACACTTCCAGACAAGTGATGATTGCCTGAATGCCTATTTCAAATCCAAACGCAGCCGGCAGCCGAATCAGCTTCAGAAGCAGCAAAAGGACAAGCTTGCTTCCCAGAATTCCTACAAGAATTCCTCCTGCTAAACTGATCAAAGAAGTAATCACGGTTTCCATACTCATCACAATACTGATGTGCCTTTTTTCCAGACCCAGAATATTGTAAAGTCCCAGTTCCTTCTGTCTTCGCTTCATTAAAAAGCTGTTGCTGTACAGAAGAAAAATAAAGGAAAAAATAATGATAATTCCCACACCCATGCTGGTGATCATCAGCACATCCCCACTATGGCGGATCCTTTTCATTCCTGCATTATTGTTGATAAACAGCATCATATACAGCATTGCCACATCGAACAGGCTCGCCAGAATGTAAGGCACATAGGTCTGGTGGTTTTTCTTTATGTTTACCAGTGCCAGCTTTGCAAAAAGTCCGTTACGCATGATATTCACCGCCTGTCATCAATATGGTAAGAGTATCGGAAATCATCTGGTACATTTCTTCTTTTGTTTTTTCCCCTCGGTAAATCTGATGGAATACCTCACCGTCCTTGATGAAAAGGACTCTGGAAGCCCGGCTTGCTGCCTGTGCGCTGTGCGTAACCATAAGAATAGTCTGTCCCTGCCTATTTACTTCTCCGAATACATTCAGAAGAGCATTGGCTGCCTTGGAATCCAGGGCGCCTGTCGGCTCATCTGCCAGCACCAGCCGTGGGTTTGTGATCAGTGCTCTTGCCACTGCGCAGCGCTGCTTCTGACCGCCAGATACCTCATAGGGATATTTTTCCAGAAGCTCGGTAATGTGAAGGGCCTGGGCAATGGGGCGGATTTTCTGTGCCATTTCCCGGTAATCTTCCCCGGCAAGCACCAGCGGAAGGTAAATGTTGTCTCTTAAACTAAAGGTATCCAGAAGATTAAAATCCTGGAATACAAATCCCAGATTTTTTCTTCGGAATGCGGAAACCTCCTTGTCGGAAATGTGCACCAGGCTTTTTCCGTCCAGAAGAATCTCTCCGGAGGTTGGCTTATCCAGAGTCGCAAGAATATTCAGAAGGGTGGTTTTTCCGGAACCGCTCTCTCCCATGATGGCAACGAATTCTCCTTTTTCCACGGAGAAATTTACGTTGGATAAGGCCTGTACTTTATTGCCGCCGAAGCGGGTGGTATATATTTTCTTCAGGTTTGTAACTTCAAGCAATGGCATGTTTTATGTCCTCTCTTTCTTTACTATGTCTGACAGTATAGTGAAAAAATCAGGTCACTGCCATCGAATCAGGTTACAAAATGCGGTGGGAAACTTACGATTTTGTAAGGTTGGATGGATTTTATTACTCTGCGTAAATTTTTTCCCCGGGAAGGCCTGCTGCCAGGGTCAGATAATAGACTGCATCTGCTGCCACACAGACTACATTTTCTTCATGCATAAACTCTGTGATTTCCGAATCAAACAGCATATTTGCCTGGGCATCGAACTCCTCATCCCCATCCCAGAAAAGAACGGCTATGTTTAAAAACGGGAAAACAGGCAGCATATAACCTACATCTCCCTGTGGAAGCGGCGTGCCGCCAAGGGCTTCACATGCCATTTTCAGTTCCTGTGTTTTCCCGGAAAAGATGATCTGCAGTTTGGAAATGATAGTTCTTCGGTAGGCAGCCTCGAAAGGATACACTCTTTTTACCTGGCGGAAGGCCACCAGATTTCCAGATGCAACGGGATGTTCGGATGCATAATAAAAGGTGTTGTAAATATTCATCACGGTGTCAAAGCCCGGATGCACCCCCTGATCCGTAATCACTCCGCTCTTCCGGTCGATCCGAAGCTTCCTGGAAAAATATACGATATACAGCGCCTCTTCGTCCGCCTCCAGATGAAACTTCCGGGTCAGTTTCTCCTGATCCATTTCCAGGAATTTCAGACGCCAGTTCTCGATTACCTGGTCATAGTTGGATTTCTCTGTTTCTTTCAAAGATACACCTTCTTTCTGATTTCGTTTCATTGGTTTCCATTCTAGCAAACTTTATATGGATATGCAAATATACCCATAAACCACAAAGCAGCGCTGCCTTTCTATCACTTTGTAAAAGATGATAGAGGGCGCGCTGCTTCTCTTTTTTTTAGCTATGCCAGATTACCTGAAAGGTTCCGTTTTCCAGAACCTGGGCCAGCTGTTCTAATTCATCTGAGTTCCAGTTCCGGGCTTTCTCTGCGGTTCCGGTGAATTTCACGCAGGTTCCGCAGGAGGAGCTTAAATTTCTCGGCACCGGCATGATCACAGCCGGGTAGCCTTCTTTGTCACATTTTTTCTTAAATGCCATCGCTCCGAAATGGGAAAAAAATGTGGCAATATAGTCTTCCATTATTTTTCCAGGGTCAGAATGAAATCTTCCCCGTCCTCTTTCCAGGAAACCTGATATCCCTGATGCATGGCAAAACGGGATACGTTCTCTCTTGCGGTTACGTTATCTACCATTACGGTGTATGCCTTTTCCCCGGATGCCAGAGCATTCTTGGTGCGGATCACAGGCTCCGGACAGGAAAGGCCTCTTGCGTCTACTGTTTTCATAAATGAAATCCCCTTTCTTTGAAGATGAAATTTCTGCTGCGTTTCAACTGAATAATCTCTTATCTGTATTGGTTGACAGGATTTTGATCCAAGGTCATATTGGACTTTATTGCCTTTTAACTCTCTGCCTTACGTGCAGAGTTAACTGCCGCGATCACAAACAGCACAACAAATCCAATTATAACTGCTGCCTTTCCATTTGCTGTAGGGCCTTCGCCAGAAGAAGCAAGCCCAAAGTTATGAGCCACAGCTGCGCCAGCCATCAGTCCAAATACAGTAATTGCGGAATCTGTATTTCCTTCTCCTGCCAGTACCAGCTGACGAAGTGGGCAGCCGCCAAGAAGCACGCAGCCAAATCCAGCCAGTGCCATTCCAAGTGCATTCCACAGACCATCTGTGTGCGCGATTGCCTGTCCTGCAAATCCAGGATGGAAATATCCAAGAATCATATTTCCGATCAGGGCACTTACCAGAATTGCAACAAATCCAAGAAGCAGCTTCCATTCTCCAAACAGAACTACATCACGGATACCGCCAACCATGCAAAGACGGGTTCTCTGTGCCAGGGCACCAACTACAAGTCCTGCAATCAGGGAAATGGCAATTGCCGCATGCTTTGCGCCAGGGCCGCCGTCTGCTTCTGTGAAATGAATAAATGCAGGTGCCGCGATCAGAAGTACCAGAATTCCAATTTCCACGACCGGGAAAATGACACCCTCAACCGGCTGCATCTTATAGGAACGTTTCAGAGTGTATCCTTTTTTCAGGAAAAATACGCCAGCCAGAATTCCAACAATAAATCCAATCAGCCCAAAAATGGCGTTCCAGTCACCGCCTGCAAGACGAAGGATCATACGGAACGGACAACCAAGGAACATCAGGCATCCGATCATAACGAACATTCCAATGACAAAACGGGTGACAGGTGCAGAGCCGCCTCTTGGCTTGAATTCTTTGGTTGCAAGGGCCAGGATGCAGGAACCAAGAACCAGTCCCACAATCTCCGGACGTATGTACTGCACTGCCGCTGCGGAATGAAATCCCAGGGCACCTGTGGTATCACGCAGGAAACATGCAATACAGAAACCCATATTTGCAGGGTTTCCGAAATAGACCAGAGCCACTGCAATGATTCCAATGATGACGCCCGCTCCAATGATCATAGGCGTCTCTTTCTTTGACAAACTTTCTTTCATACTCTTTCCTCCTTGTACAAGTGTCAACTCTTTCCTTTATTTTAACATTTTTTGTCAGAAAACTCTAATTGATTATGGGGGATTATTTTGTGTATTTATAGATATTTTCGATAGATTATGGTATGATAGGATACAAATAAAAACTTTCAAGAAAGGATTTCGTCACTATGAACCGCATATATCTCGATCATGCCAGCACCTCTTTTCCAAAGGCTCCTGGGGTGGCCCAGGCCATGATGGATTACCTGACTTTAAACGGAGCCAACGTAAACCGCGGCTGCTATTCCAGCGCATACTCCGCAGAAGAGGTCATTTATGAAACCCGCCAGCTTCTCGCCCAGCTGTTTCATTTTCCAAAATGTAAAAATGTGATCTTTACCCCCAATATCACCACCAGCCTGAATTTTATCCTGAAAGGACTTCTAAAACCGGGTGATCACATTCTAGTTTCCGCCATGGAACACAATGCGGTGATGCGTCCTGTAGTGCAGCTGACCTCCCATGGAATTACTTTCGATCGTATTCCTTGCAGAGAAGACGGCTCTATGATCCCGGAACAGGTGGAACCTTTGATCCGCCCCAACACCAGAGCCATCGTCACCCTTCATTCTTCCAATGTTTGCGGAACCTGCATGCCCCTGGCAGAACTTGGGGAAATTTGCCGGAAGCATTACCTTTTTTTCATTGTAGATACTGCTCAGACAGCCGGGATTCTGCCTGTTGATATGGAGAAATTTCACATTGATGCCCTGGCTTTTACCGGTCATAAAGGGCTTCGCGGGCCTCAAGGCACAGGGGGCTTTCTGGTTACACAGGAAATAGCAGAATTAATGGAACCGCTGATTTCCGGAGGAACGGGAAGCGTATCCCATACAGAAGAAATCCCGGATTTTTTGCCGGATCGTTTTGAATCCGGAACGCCCAATCTTCCGGGAATCTATGGACTGCATCAGGCACTTTTATTTTTGAAAAACGGAGAGGAAAATTTTGAAACTCATATGGCACAGCTGTACCAGAGGGAAATGAAGCTGACCGGATATTTTCTGGAAAAACTGCTGGAACTTGATGATACCGGAAAGCATATCCGTATTGTGGGAAAGAATGATCTGCAGGATCGAACTGCTGTTGTTTCCATTCAGACGCCAGAGCAGGACTTGGCACAGGTTGCCTGGAGACTGGATAGTGAATACAGTGTTATGACAAGAGTTGGGCTGCACTGCGCCCCTAACGCCCACAAAACGCTTGACACCTATCCTGCCGGAACCATCCGCTTTTCCTTTGGACCAGAAAATACAGAGGAAGAACTGGATACGGCAATTGATGGGCTAAAGAAAATTCTGGATATTTAATTTTAGGAAAGGACTGCGAGATCTTCGCACTCATAACTCTATGGAATTTAAACAATTAGAAGCCTTCGTGGCTGTAGTTGAAAATAAAAGCTTTTCCGAAGCGGCCAGGCAGCTGAATCTGACCCAGCCTACCATCAGTGCACACATCCAGTCCTTGGAGCAGGAACTAAACTCCCGGCTGCTGATCCGCACCACCAAGAAGCTGACCATCACCCAAAGAGGACTTCAGCTTTATGACTGTGCTTCCAACATTCTGAATATGCGCAGCAATATTATAGAAGAATTTACTGGAATCAATAAAAAGATTGTAGATCTAGCAGTTTCCACCATTCCTTCCTCTTATCTGCTTCCGGAGATTCTCAGTGCTTTTACCTGTCAGATTCCGGATGTCTATTTCCATTCCTGGCAGTCGGACAGCCTGGGGGCCGTGTCCAGAGTGCTGGACGGAAGCGTGGATCTGGCACTTGTGGGAAATACTTTCGAGGAACCAGACTGCTGCTTCATTCCTTTTCGAACGGACAAACTGGTAATTGCCACGCCTGTGAATGAGCATTACCTGAAATATCAGGTAAAGGCAGATCTTGGTACTCTGGATTTTTCTGATTTTCTGGATGAGCCGTTTATTATGCGGGAAAGCGGATCTGGTACCAAAAAGGAAATTGACCGTTATCTGGAATCCCATAATATTCCGGATACCAGTCTGCATGTTGTGGCACGAATGAACGATCTGGAAGCCATACGCAAGTCTGTGGCAGAAGGACTTGGCATCTCCATTTTATCCGCCTGCTCCGCCCAGGACCTGGCTGCCACACACCAGATTCTCATGTTCCCTCTGAACCACGAAAAGGCCATGCGTACCTTTTACATCGTCTACAGCAAAAACCGCATCCTCAAGCCCCACGTAAAACAGTTCTTACGTTTCGTGCAGCACTTTTATCAATAACATCCGTAAAACAGAACCAGGGAATCCATCAGTCTCACCACTGTCATTCCCTGGTTCTATAAACTCAAATGTCACACCTTACTTCCTCTCCAACAAAGCAAGTTTTTCTTTCAGAAGCAAAAGTTCCTTTTCTGCATTGTCAGCCCGTATTTTTTCCGAATCTGCGCGCATTTTTTCTGAGTCTGCACGCATTTTTTCTGAGTCTGCGCGGTGGCGTTCTTTTTCTGTATTCTTCCGTTCTTCTTCCTTGCCAAGTTTTCTCCCAAGTTTTTCTCCAAGCTCTTTTCCCATTTCTTTCCCGGCCTCAAATTCTTCTTTTCGTAAAATCTCTTCTTCCCATTCCCGGTCATATTCAAATATACTCATTGCAACCACCTCTGCTTTGTTTGCCAGAAGAAATTCCTGAAGAATTCCTTCCTGAATGCATTCTTCCACTGCTTTTTCTACCGCTTCGTTTAAGCTCAGCGTTTTCTTGTATGTTCTTACTTTTGACACGTACTGGGCATATTCTTTCAGGATCTGGCAGCTCTCCATCAACTTTTGGTTGTAGCCTTCATTGATATTGATCACCAGGACCTTCAATTCCAATGCAGGCTCTCTGCTCCTCCTGTACTCCACTGTCAGCTTGTAGTTCCATCATAATAGGTACTCCTTTCCCAGGAGACCTGAATACACTTATTCCGAAATCTCCTGCTCTTAAATGTTTTGGGGTTAAAAGCATAGATTTCTGAAATGTGTTTAGATGATAGATAGTGCCAACGCACCTTGATAATTGAAAGAAATATGCTTTGTGTTTATCTTACCACAGTCTGGGCCTTTTGGGAATAGGAAATATATTAAAAATATATAAAGCAAATTTGTAAGTCATATATTCAGGACAATATTTTACAGATGGGTTTTTCTATGTATTTTTCTCGCTTTTTAGGAGGATTTCGGGGAGGGGCATGCCCATGAGACCGGCGTTTTCTATGATGGAAAGTGCCTCATTGCAGATAAATCCGATGCATACAGCGTCACGAACATATTCTGTACCCATCAGGGAGTCTAACTGTGCGCCTACCAGAACATAAAACAGCGTCATTGCTTTTCGGCAAAGTCCTTTCCAGCCTGCATGGCTTTCCAAAGCACCATTTTGAGATTTGGGGCTTTTCTGGAAGACTACGGGCAAAAGGATTCCGCCAGTCAGCCAGTCGATGGTCATGAAAATTATCAGGGTCTGCAAGGATTTATCCCATCCGCCCAGCAAAGAAATGACGGCGCTGCCGATAAAGCTTATGATCGTTATAATTCGGTACTTCATTTTTCACCTTCTTTCAAAAAAGAGTACAAAAAGGGAATGGTTAGTCGAAAATACCAACCATCCCCTGTGGTTTTGATTTACACTAGCTTGGAAGTATACATTCTAAATTTTACATATCACCGCTTTCTTTTTTTGCTTTCTTCATAAAGCCTTTTACGTTCTTCTCGCATTTTAGTTTTTTCTTCCAGTATACGTTCATGTTCTTTTCTTTGCGCAAAATCTCTGTCAGTGGTAACATTCACATCCCATTCTTTCAACAGATTCATAATTTGTTCTTTCTCTTTTTCATCATTAAAAATAACGAAAAACTGTTCAAAAATGTTCAAGGAAAAATAAATTCTCTCGATCGTCGTCATTCGTTTGCCTTTTGGCGTCAATGCTTTATTAGAGAAAAAAATTCCTTCCCACCTTTCCCCCCTTACTACCCCAATGTCTCCATAAGTAATCACTTCGAGCTCTTTCCATTTAAAATTCCTTTTTACTCCAAACCAAGATACGCTTCCCCCTTCTTGATTTAGTTCTACCATTCTTAAATGAGGTAAAATAGAAAAAAACATTAAACCAAATAAAAAAATAAGACAAAATATTATCCAAGGATTTTTCAAACTGATTGGAGGATATGCAAATGTCGCTATTATCAGAGGAATTAGTACAATTCCATCTGCAATAAATGGTTTTTTTGATAAAATTTTCATTCATGCCTCCAATCTGAATTACTTCTATACAGAATATGCATTAGAAGGTCTATAAGTTTTTTTAGGTCTTTTTTTCAAAACTCCAGCGGAAGTTTTCCAAATATTATAATTAACAGAAGTACCAGTTCTTCCATCAAAATACCGTCCTTGCCCTATCTTTTTTTCCCAATAATTTTGGGATACAGAATTAGAAACTCCAAGGGACACGCTGGCTGCAATCGAGCTTGCTCCAACCCCATAAGTTGCTCCCCATGCAATAGCTATAGACTTTTCACAAAACTCAGATGAATCTGCGAATCCAGTTAAATTACTTATAAATACTGTAGTCAGGAAAGCTGTACTAGCATTACCCACAGTAGCTAACACTGAGTCTCCTCTCTTATAACTGTAAACACCTGCATAAACAGCACTAATAACGCCCCCACCAATGGCACCTATTATTTTCAAAACAGCTGGTTTCTCTATGCTTCCTAAACCGCCAGCCACAGCACCAGCAAAGCCAGCAACAATCATATCTGTAACAGTATATTCCTGCCCTGTTACAGCAGCAGCTATGCCTCCCGCCAAAACATTCATAGCAGCTCCAATTACAGCTCCAACTACAATATCCCAGCATTGTCCATCGCCATCAACTCTCGTGATCGGATTATCATCACAGTATGTATACAGGTTCTTCTCACCCAGCATATCGAGATTGTCCCTTAAAACCTGTGTGTCATCCGCGCTGATGAACCTGCGGATCGCAGGATCGTAATAACGGCTGCGGCAGTAATATAGGCCGGTCTCCACGTCATAATAATATCCCTTATAACGGAACGGGTTTCTTGCTCCCACCTTGTCTTTTAAGGTTCCTTCAATCTTAACTACCTGTCCCCAGCTGTCATAGGTATATCTTACAACGACCTTTCCGTCCTTGTCAAGAAGACCGATGATGTCATTCTGGGCATTTCTAAGGTACATATAGATCTCACTCTCATAAGTCAGCGCGATCACGTTTCCTGAGGAATCATAACGGTACCAGAGCGTTTTCTCACTTCCTGTCCTCTCTGAGACAAGCAGGTCACCAGCATAGCACATCTGGGTGACAGCACCGTCCACAACTTTCTTGATCCGGTGTCCGGCATGGTCATAGGAATACTGGATATTCTTTCCATTTGATACTGATGCAAGGGCATTTCCCAATGTCCAGGTATACTTGGTATTTCCCTTTGTGAGCATGTTTCCGGATGCGTCATAAGTCATCGCAACGCCGTTCCATTTGACCAGTTTATCCTTCCATACAGAATCAAAGGTTCCTGTTTTTGTCACAGAGGCGGAAGCTGGAAGGGTTCCTGATGCATAGGCATATTCCTTTTCACTGACCAGGTTTCCTCCAATATCGTAAGCATAGGTGACTGTCTTGTTCAGGATCTGGTTGTTCTCACGGATCAGACGGTTCAGTTCGTCATACTGGTAAGCCACGGTTTTGGTCGTTCCACCGGATGCATTGGTATCGCTTACCTGATACTCGGTGATGTTCCCGTTCTGGTCATAGGCATAACCGTAATTGCTGCCTCCGACCTGCAGGGAAGACGGCAGGCCGTTTTCCCTGGTACCGCTGCTGCTGTATTCGTAGATCGCACCGCTGATGGCTGCAGGGGTATGCCACAGCTGGTTTGCAATACGCCCCAGCGGATCGTACTCTGTTGTCCGGTAATAATTCTTGGATGCAGACGCGGTGGTCTCCCTTCCGTCCTTATCGTAGCTGTAGGTTGTGGCAATTCCATAAACTCCTGCCCCATGATACATACGGGTCATATTATTATTGACATCATACGTATATTCATAGTAATTGTCCGCGTTATCCCTTGCACGCATCAGGCGGTCCAGGAAATCATAATCAAACTCATAGCTCTTTCCGGTCATATGATTGGTCACTTTTGCAAGGTTTCCACTCCGGTCATACACATATTCATTCAGCTTCTGCTCGCTGCCGGAAGCCGGCTTGTAATAGCTCAGGAGCACACGGTCCTGTCCATCATAGGTAAAACGGACAGAATCACCGTTTGCATAAGTGGTCTTCAGCAGGTTTCCGTTGGCGGCTTCGTATTCATACCCGATGATCTGTTTTCCTGCTGCAGATTCTCCTGTAAGGTTTCCGAATGCATCATACGCAAAACCATAACTGAACCCATTGTGGCTGATCCCGGTAAGCCTGTCCTTTGTATACGTATATGTATTTTTAACCGTACTTTTGGTTCCGTTCTGGGTCACATCATGGGAGACAGAAGAAAGACGGTTTGCACTGTCATAGCCATAGGACAGTTTATTTCCCCTGGCATCTGCCCCTTCTGAAAAATTATCCGTATTGTGCACAACAATGTATTCTGGATTATTTGTCTTGTAAGTATTATGATCTGATAGATAAGATGTGTTGATTTCCTTATTTTCACCTCTGATCAAAAAATACGCCGGGAAGCTGTTTTATATGGATGCAGAGGACGCGGAGCAGGAAATGAAGCTGGCATTTCTTATCGCGGTACATAGTATGAGCTATTACAATAGTGAAGGTGAATGTCTTTCCTATATCCGAAATGGCCTTTACCGTAGGTTTTGTGCTCTATGCAGGGGAAATTACCAAAACAGCGAAGAAGCAACAGAGGTTTCCAAACTATGTGAATATGGATTTACAGAAAAATATGATGATGTTGAAACATTATTTGATTACGAAATGCTTTTAGCAAACAAGCCGATTGTTTACTCCCGGATTTTCAGGCTCCTGCTGGCCTGGTATTCGGATAAGGAAATCGGGGAGATTCTGCACTGCTCGAAGCAGTATGTGAACAGGATTAAGAAAAAAATTATTTGAAAACTAAACACAAAAACGCCCGAGGGGCATCTTCCTGCCGCCCGGGCGTCTTTCATTTTTCCATCTTTATTTCTCTTCTGCGGCGTCCTCAGTCGCTGTCTCAGCTTCCGGAACTACGTTGTGTACCGGAGTGACGGTGGCGATGACGGATTCCAGATCAGTTGTGATGTGAATGTTTTTGTTCTTGGCAATCTCAAGATCTTTCACACGGAGAGTATCACCAATCTTCATGCCTGCAACATCAACTTTGATCTTATCTACCAGGTCTGCCGGAAGTGCTTTGTAAGCAACTTCTTTCAGCTCATCCTGCAGTACGCCAGATACAACCATTTCCTCGTTCTCCAGAATGATCTCAGCAACGGAATGAACCATCTCATTGCTTACCAGCGCCTGGAAATCAACCTCTTCTACTGTATGTGCAAGAGGATTATAATCAACTTCCTTGATCAGCGCATCATAGGTCTTACCATCCAGTTCCAGCATTACCTGGCTGCCCTTGTTATTGTTCTTCAGAAGAACTTCAATTTCCTTCTTGGTGAACTTAAGGGGAATGGAACCTTCGATTTCTCTGCCGAACAGGTTACCTGTTACATATCCTTCTCTTCTTAATTTCTTTGCTTTGACGTCCATGCTTCTTTTTTCAGCTTTTAAAGTATTCATTTATCTTTTCCTCCAAATTCTGAAACGCTTAGCAGCCTTCAACAAAGAGGTTTTGTTAAGTACTTCTTTTTTCTTTTTACGTCCCTTATTATAGTCACCAATTCCCATTATGATTAACCAAACATAAATTTTTTCGAGCCAATTTTTTGTGAATTTTCATTCTTGATTTTTATGCAAAATAGAATTATAAAATAAATGGATCGCAACATTTCTTAGAGTGAGTAAAAAATTTTCTGTAATCCGTATTCTTCAAAAAATAGTATCTATACAATTATCACAGATTACTCTCTTTCCGGTTCACATTTTTTCGCATATAATTCCCAATATTCGTCAGACACAGCAGCGTCACTATAAGAAAAGCACCAGGAATAAAAATGATCCACCAGGAATTGGTCATCAATGCTTTTTCCGAAAGAGACAGCATGCTCCCCCAGGATATGACCTCAATGGGAAGTCCAATTCCCATAAAGCTCAGGGTGGATTCCGAAATAATAGCACTTCTTACATTCATAATAACCATAAACATAATGGACGATACAAAATTGGGTGCAAGATGCTTCCAGAGAATGTGAAAGAAGCTTCCGCCCATGCACCTGGACGCAATAACATATTCACTGTTTCGGATCTGCCGGACCTCTGTACGAACTACCTTGGCAATGCTTGTCCAGCTGGTAATGCCAATCACAACCGACAGGCTTAAAATATTGGCTTTTCCCATAATTGCCTGCAGAAGAATCACCAGAAGCAGAGATGGAATACTAAGAAAAATCTCCGTAAAACGCATGATCAGATTGTCCAGCCACTGAGGGGATATGCCGCTGAAAGAGCCAACTACAACTGCAAGCAAGACAGAGATTACAGTAGAGAGAATTCCAATCAGCAAAGAAATTCTGCCGCCATACCAGATCATGGAAAAAATATCTCTTCCCATAGTATCTGTACCAAACAGAAATTCTCTTCCAGGTGCCTTATTATAATGAAGCAGATCCATATAGGTTGGATCTTTTGTCATGATCGCTTCTGCAAACAAACAGCCTAAAAGAACCATCCCCAAAAGAACAATGGATACCACGGGTTTTCCCTGAAACCATTTCTTCTTCACAGTAACCGTTTGAATTTCCACTGCATGTGCCCCGACAATTTCAAAAGATGTATCTGTCATAATCTGGTCACCTCCGATATTTCCGTTACTTCGTGAGCTTTCATACGCGGATCAATATGTTCATTGATGATCTGACTGAGCATATTGCAGAAAATCACCAGGATGCCGGACATGATACATAACAGCATCAGCAGATTATAATCATGATATCTGGCACTTTCATAAGACAAAGCGCCAATTCCCGGATAGGAAAATACGCTTTCCACCACATAAGTACCTCCAAGAACATGAGGAACCGCAATTGCCATAATACTCAAATATGCCGGCATCACATTTCTCAGACAATGCTTAAAAAGAATCTCCCGTTTCGCCACGCCCTTTGACTTTGCCAGGAGTACATAATCTTCTCTTACTTCTTCCAGAATCTTATTTCGGATCATGTAGGCGTAATACCACAGGTGTTCCAGCGTCACAATCGTAAGCGGCATAATAAGATGCCAGATCCGATCTCCCACATCCTCCGCCTTTCCCGTGGAATATGCACCGCTGCTTGGCAGGATTCGAAGGGTTACAGCAAAAATCAGAATCAATACAATGGACAGCCAGAATTCCGGAATACAGCTTGATATGGTTCCTATTTTGCACAAAATCCGGTCACTCCATCTGTCTTCCTTCCACGCACAGAAAATTCCCAGCAGAAGGGAACCTGCAAAAATGAAAAGAAATCCAATCCCGCCCAGCAGAAGAGTATTTACAATTCTTCCGCGGATTACCTTCAAAACATCCTGTTTGTATTTAAAGGAAATACCAAAATTACCATGAAACGCCTGCCCAAGCCATTTTATATACTGTACATGGATTGGTTCATTAAGTCCCAGCTTCTTTAGTGCCCATTCCCGTTCCTTTGGACTCATTTTTTCTGTTCGTTCTCCATAATAAGAGACCAGCGGATCTCCTGGTGCAAGACGTGCCACATAAAATACTACAATTGATAAAACAAGTACGCTAAGCAGAAAAACCAGGATTTTTTTTCCATAATAAGCAATAGGATTACTCTTTGGCACTTTTTTTCCCTCCTTCCTGCCTTTTCAGCACAAAATGTCCAGGAGAATTTTCCTTCCACTCTTCTGCATCGGAATCCGTATCCACATATATTTTTACTTTTCGCTGTCTCTCCTGGACAGGATCCGGTATAGGAATTGCAGACAAAAGAGTTTTCGTATATTCATGCTGGGGATTGGAAAAAACCTCCCGTGTCGTTCCCAGTTCTACCATTTTTCCGTGATACATTACCCCAACTCTGTCACAAAGATATTCCACCATAGCCAGATCATGGGCAATAAACAAAAATGTAAATCCATGCTCTTTCTGTAAATGCCGGAAAAGATTGATCACCTGTGCCTGAATGGAAACATCAAGAGATGCTACCGGCTCGTCTGCCACCAGAAGTTCCGGATCCATGCTAAGTGCCCTTGCAATGGCAACTCTCTGCCTTTGTCCTCCTGACAGCTCAGACGGGTATCGTTCCAGAAAGGTTTTATCCATTCCCACATATTGCATCTGAAACTCTGCCTCCCTGGCATAACTGCCTCTTGGCGGCACGATATGATTGATTTTCATAGGTTCCGCAATAATCTCTGCCACTTTCATTCTCTGATTCAAACTGGAAGCAGAGTCTTGAAAGATCATCTGTCTTTTTGTCTGGAGCATTTTTTTGTTTGCCCGGAATTCCTTCTTACCTGTAATTTCTATCCCATGGTATCGGATTTCTCCTGCTGATGGGTGATATATATTCATAAGACATCTGGCTACGGTCGATTTTCCAGACCCGGATTCTCCTACCAACCCAAATACCTCCCCTTTGTAAATCTGAAAGGAAATATCATCTACCGCACGGATCGCAGCCTTCTTTGTCAGGTGAAACTGGTGAGTCAGATGCTTCACATCAACCAATACTTCTGTATTCAATTCTTTTTCCTCCTACTGGCGGGATAATCCTGGGTGCTCTTTTATCCAAAAGCCAGGTAGCTGCATAATGGGTATCACTAATCTGAAACATAGGCGGCATTTCCTCATAATCAATTCCAAGTGCATATTCATTTCTTGCGGCATATGCATCCCCCTTCGGCGGATTGATCAGAGACGGCGGCATCCCCGGAATAGTATAAAGCTGTTCCCTACCTCTGGAAAAATAGGGCAGCGACTGCATCAGCCCCCATGTATAGGGATGTCTTGGATCATAATAAATTTCTTCCGCTGTACCAATTTCCACGATTTTTCCCGCATACATAACTGCCACACGGTCTGCTGCCCTTGCTACCACACCAAGATCATGGGATACCAGAACAGTCGCTGTTCCAAGTTTTTCCTGGATTTCCCGAAGAAGATCCAAAATCTGTGCCTGAATGGTTACATCCAGGGCAGTGGTAGGTTCATCCGCAAACAAAATATCCGGATCCGATGCCAGGGCAATTGCCATAACGCTTCGCTGCCGCATACCGCCGGAAAAATGATAGGGATAAGCATGATATCTTTCCTGCGGCCGTTCAATTCCTACCAGTTCCATCAGCTCGATTACTTTTTTGTAAACCTGATCTTTTGTTTTTTTCCTGTGGTGAATTAAAATTGCCTCTGCAATCTGCTCTCCTATTTTTATAGTTGGGTTTAAAGACGTCATAGGATCCTGAAAAATCATGGAAAAAACCTTTCCACGGATTTTGGCCATATCCCTCTCTTTATATCCGGTAATATCCGCTCCATTCACCAAGATACTTCCCCCTTTTATCCTTGCACTTTTGGGAAGAAGCTTCATAATACTTTTGCATAACACACTTTTCCCGCATCCGGATTCTCCAACAATTGCCAGCACTTCTCCTTTTTTCAGGGAAAATGATACATCCCTGACCGCCTGTACTTCTCCTTTTGGACTGTCGAAACTGACGGACAGATTTTTAACTTCCAGTATTTTTTCCATTTCATACCTCTTAATCATGTGCTGCTGTCATTTTATGTCAGCAACGCCAAACGCTCAAATAAAGGGGCAGAATCTGCCCCTTTATTTGCTTCAGACATAAGTTTTTTCATGTATCTCTTACTGAATAGTCCAGTCCGCTACATTCCAGAAAATCCCCACACCATGGTGGCCCATAATCGTATCTGGGTCAATTCCCTGAATGTCTGCATCTGCTACATAGTTTGCATCAATATAGCAGATAAATGCGTACGCCGGATCATTTGCCAGTTCCACTTGGAACTTATCGTATGCTTCTTTACGTACTTCAGGGTCATCTGACTGACGCGCTTCTGTCAGATACTGATCTACAAGCTCATTAGAATATCCAGAATAGTTTGCACCTTTGTCAGTTCCGAAAACCTTGTAGGTATGGTCGTCTGCATCAAAGGGGCTTCCCCATCCGATCAGATATGCCATCTGTCCGCCCCAGTCAACCTGTGCCGGGATTTCAATGGTCACATCCATGCCAATCTGCTGCAGCTGCTGTGCTGCGATCTGGGCAATGTCTACACGTACCTGGTCTCCAGCACCAACACTGATCACAAATCCTACTTTTTCACCATCGCGATAATAAAAGCCGTCATCTCCCAGCTCGCATCCAGCTTCTTCCAGTACTGCCTTTGCTTTCTCAGGATCATAATCATAATGCTCTACATCCTCATTATTGTAAATATTTCTCTGAAGAGGACCATAAGCCGGCATTCCCTGTCCCAGAAGAACTGCGTCAATAATCGCATCTCTGTCAATTCCATAGCATACAGCCGGAATCAGGTCCCTGTTTTTCTGCCAGTATTCATTCCAGAAATTAAACAGGATTCCTCTGTAGTCTGAAGTTTTCATATCGTAGCAGGTATAGGCCTCGTCATCAGCAAAAGTGGCAGCATCCTTCGGAGTCAGCAGCGCAAGATCCAGTTCGCCTGATTTCAGCTGCAGTGCTTTTGCATTATCGTCCGTTACAATTTTAAATACTACGGTGTCAATATTCGGCTCGCCTTTAAAATATTCTTCATTCTTTACCAGAGTAATTGCCTGTCCTTCCTCCCAACTTTCCAGCTTGTATGGGCCAGTACCTACAGGATTGCGGAAGAAATCAGAGGTCTGCATATCCTCCCCTTCCAGAAGATGTTTTGGAAGAACTGCCATTGTCATATAATCCAGGAATGCAACATTAGGCGCATCCAGCTTAAAAGATACGGTATGATCATCTATTACGGTAATTTCCTCTACATCTTCATAGTTTGGAGCATTCTCAGAGCCATTCTCAGGATCCATGATCGCTTCAATAGTAAACTTTACATCCTCTGCTGTAAACGGTTCTCCATCGTGCCACTTTACATTTTCTGCAAGATGGAACGTATAAGTACAGGTTTCTTCATCAAAGTCCCAGCTCTCTGCCAGTCCCGGAACTACCTGGTTATCTCCGTCATGGGCTGTCAGTCCGTTAAAAATCAAGATATTAATTTCTCCATGTTCATCCATTGCCGGATTAATTCTGGTATAATCTCCGCTTCCATATACCAGCGTCTCCTGGCTTTCTTCTGCACATACAGAAGCTGCCGGAGCAAATGCCAGCACTCCCGCCAGCACCAGTCCCATTAAATTTTTCTTTTTCATAGTCGTCTACCTCTCCTTTTGTTTTTTATGAAACTTTGCAGTTATGCAAATATCTTATGAAAAGAAAAGCAGTCATAAGTTATCAGACTTACAACTGTTTTCCATAGAAAATTTCACATGTAAATTTAGTGGAGGTCTTACATGTAACTATGTATAAGAATTCGCATTTTCGGCCTTTCTCTTGCCTTCCTGCTAAGATTATTCTATCAGATTTTAAGGCTTTCACAAGCTCCCCAGGGGGATATTCTGCCATTCCTATTTTGCATGATATCAGCGTTTTATGGAATACCTTTCTGTAATAAAAAAGACCTGCAAGGTAAGTCGTATCTTTTCTTACCCATACAAATCTTTTTCTGCATTCTATAAAAATACAGCATCCACCAGTTTCCTGGTATACGCCTGCTTTGGTTCATTGATAATGTCGTCCGGGAGTCCGCTTTCCACTACTTTTCCCTCATACAAAACCAGTACTCTGTCGCAAAACATCTGAACCAAAGCCAGATTGTGACAGATAAAAATGAAAGACAGACCGTGCTTCTCCTTCAGCTCTTCCAAAAGCTCCATGATTTGCTTCTGAATGGTTACGTCAAGTGCACTGGTGGCTTCGTCACAGATCAGCACCTTTGGTTCTACTGCCAGTGCCCTTGCAATTGCCGCGCGCTGGCACTGTCCGCCGCTGACTTCATGGGGATAACGCTTTGCAAATTCACTGCTTAATCCACACTGCTCCAGAAGTTCTGCCACTCTTTTTTCGATATCAGCTTTCTTCATGCCACGATTTCGAAGACTTTCTCCGATTCCATCCCCAAGAGTCCTTCTTGGATCAAAGGAACCAACCGGATTCTGAAAAACCATCTGGATATTGCCATACACATCCTTCAGCTGATTATGCTTCAGTCTGGTAATGTCTTTTCCTTCAAATTTCAGAGTTCCCTCTGTGATATCTGTCAATCGGGTGATCATTTTCGCCAGCGTGCTTTTGCCGGATCCGGATTCCCCGACAATCCCAAGGGTCTCACCTGGCTTCAGTGTAAAGCTTACATCGTCCACTGCCTTAAAGGATTCTTTCCCTCTTTGTGTAAATATCTTTGTTAAATGCTCTGCTTCTAAAAGTGTACTCATGCTTTGACCTTCCTTTGCAGCTTCGGCACTGCTGCCAGAAGTTTTTTGGTATAAGGATCCTTTGGATGATCCAATATTACATCCGCAGTACCATATTCCACTGTTTTTCCATCCTTCAGAACCAGTACCGTATCTGCCATTGCACGTACCACACCAATATCATGGGTTACAATTACAATTGCAGTTCCAAATAGTTCTCTTAGCTTCAACATTTCCTTTACCACCTGCCGCTGAACGGAAACATCCAGCGCACTGGTAGGTTCGTCTGCAAAAAGGATTGGAGGATTCATGAGCATGGCAATGGCAATTCCGGCTCTCTGGTTCATTCCGCCCGACAGTTCAAATGGATAACTTTTCCAGACTCTTGCGCTGTCTTTAAAATTCAATTTTTCAAACAGATCCATAGCCCGGTCCTTTGCTTCTTTTCTTGTTACCTTCTGGTGAGCACGCATGCTTTCATAAATCTGGTCACCAATGGTGCGGATGGGACAAAGAGAAGCTCCTGCATCCTGAAAAATCATGCCAATTTTAGCTCCCCGGATTTTTCTTTTTTCTTTTTCCGGAATATCCAGAATGTTTTGCCCCAAATAGCGGATATCCCCTCTTGTCACAAGTCCCCCCGCTCCAAGAAGTCCCATCGCAGCCTTGATCAAAGTACTTTTTCCGCTTCCGGACTCTCCCACCAGTCCCAGGATTTCTCCTGGGGCCAGAGAAAAGTTCACATCCTGGACCACTGCTTTTCCATCGAATGAGATTTCAACGGAATCATAGGTCAATATTTTATTTTCCATATTAGTTAATATCCAAATCTGCTGTCAGTTCATAATAATCACATGGGTGGGCAACCAATCCGGTTACATTGGATTGCATAATCATGCTCATTCTCAGATGAGAACAGAATACATAGGCATTATCGTCCAGAACCGTCTGCTGCATCTGGATTCCCAGTTCAGCCCGCTTGTCCACATCAAATTCATTTTCCATCTGAGCTGCAAGCTCTTCCAGCTTATCGCTGTGGTAATGTCCATTATTGGAAACAGAAGAATCCAGGGCGCAGGAAGTAAAGAAATACTGTGGATCGCCAGTAGGTGCCGTTACCATAGCGCTTGCATATACATCCCAAAGTGTAGGATCTTTACGGATAGTATTGTTATCAGAAGTACAGTTTACCTGAACATCCATACCGATTTCTTTCAAAGTTGCCTGTGCAGACTCCGCAAGAAGAGGAAGCTCCTGACGGCTTGGATAGGTCAGCCAGCGGATCACCAGCTTCTGTCTATCCTTTTCCCGGATGCCATCCCCATCGGTATCCACCCAGCCAGCGTCTTCCAGAACCTGTTTTGCACCATCCGGATCGTAACTTTCTGTTGTCAGATTCTGTCCTCCAAAGGAAAAAGTATCCGGAAACGCACCTACTGCCGGATATCCGTATCCTTTCAGGAGCACGGACACAAAGCTTTCTTTATCGATTCCCATGGCAATTGCCTTGCGTACAGCCGGATCAGAGGTTACCGGGCTTTCAAAATTCATCCATGCATAAAAGGCACGGCTTGTTGCAGTACTGGAGAAGGTAAAATCCTCATTTTCAAAAATAGGATAGCTTGCATATGCCATGCCGTAAGCAGCATTGATTTCTCCTGCCTGAAGAGCAAATGCAAGGGTATCACCGTCTGAAATGGTGCGGACCGTAATTTCGTCTACGTTTACATCTCCGTTCCAGTAATTTTCATTTTTCACCAAAGTCAGATGATCATCGGTTACCAGATCCGTTGCCACATATGGGCCGGTTCCGATTACAATTCCATTGTCTGTAATGCCAGCCTGCGTATCAATGATACATCCATAAGGATCACTGAGATAATTGATCAGTGCCGGTTTTGGCTCAGTTGTCTTAATGGTAATGGTGTTTCCATCTGCTTCAATGGTATCAATGCAAAGGTCTCCTGCTGCACGCTCATGATTTGCCACCAGAGCTTCCAGACATTCCTTCACAGCCTCACCATCACAGGCACGTCCATTTGAAAAGACAACACCGTCATTTAATGTGATTTTCCAGGTCAGTTCATCTATATTTTCGTACTCTTTTGCAATCCATGGTTCAATCTCCATGGTATCGGAATAGCGGAACAGAGTTTCTCCCACGCCATAGCGGATGCATGCCCATCCGGCGTAGGTATTCTGGGGATTAATATCTGCTTCTTCATTCTCTGCATTAAAAGTGGTATCACCAAATACAAATGTTTTTTTGTCATCTGCAAAGGTTGGCACTCCTGTTAACCCAAGTGTCATGCCTACTGCTAATGCCATTGCCAGAATTTTCTTTGCTTTCATCTTCATTCCTCCTGCTATAATTAAATTGTTATTATAAATACCATCAAAAAGCTTCTCTGTTTTTCGGATCCAGGTAGTCACGAACTGTATCTCCAAGTAAATTAAAAATAACGACTGATACAAAAATTGCAATTCCAGGTGACAAAACAACCCAGGGATATGTCTGGATCATGCTTCGTCCACTGCTCATCATACTTCCCCATTCAGCCATAGGGATCTGCGCTCCAAGCCCCAGGAAAGATAAGCCTGCCAGCTCCATCATCATAGTTCCAATATCCAGCATGGCAGTTACCAGAACAGGTCCCAGCATATTTGGAAAAACATGCCTTAGCATAATCTGGAGGGAACTGTCACCTGATAGTATAGCGGCATGGATATAAGGTTCATTTTTCAGCGCCAGGGTTTGACTTCTGGCTATGCGGGAGTACTTCGGCCAGCTGATGACTGCCAGTGCGATAATCGCATTCTGGATTCCTCCTCCAAGGATTGCTGCAATTGCCATAGCAAATACCAGTCCTGGAAAAGCAAGGCAGACATCTGAAATCCGCATCATGACAGAGTCCATAATGCCGCCGTAATATCCACACCCCACGCCTACAATCGTTCCAAATATGGAAATCACCGCTACCAGAATGAAAGTGGAAAAAATACTGGCTCTGGCACCGCTGATCACACGGGATAACATGTCTCTGCCATAGGTATCTGTCCCCATTGGATGTGCCAGGCTTGGAGCCTGAAGGGCACTGGAAAGATCCTGCGCATAAGGATCATAGGGACAAAGGTGATCTGAAAAAACTGCAAGTATTACCAGACAGACAGCCAGAACGGTAAAAAATACCAGCTTTTGTTTTATATGGCTCTTTTTCACTTTCTGGACGCGCACTGTTACCTTTTTTCCATATTCTTTAGTGGCTGTATTTCTTACATTCATATCCTCATTTTTCCTTTTACTCACTGCTTTACACCTCCCAGACGAATTCTTGGATCCAGGAACCGATAAGACAGATCCGTAAGCAGATTCACCAGAACATAAATGATCGCCATCCACATAACATATGCCTGAATAATAGGATAATCACGCATGGAAATGGCATCCACTGCCATTTTCCCAACGCCATCCCACATAAAAATGGATTCCACAATTGCAGTACCGCCAAGAAGATTTCCCACGGAAAGCATCAATAAGGTAATGATCGTTACCAGGGCAGCTTTCATAATGCTTTTCCACAGCGTAACAGAAAATTTCACACCACGTGCCTTCGCCCCTGCCACATAATCTTTGCTCAGCTCATCCAGAACCGTTGCACGAACCTGACGAAGATACTTTGCAGACATGGCAATTGCCAGGGTGATTGCAGGCATAGCCACACTTTTCAGGCTCACATCCTTTGCTATGACTGGAAAAATCCTCAGCCTTATGGCAAGAAAATACATCAGCAAAAGTGAGACGAAAAAGTTGGGAAGACTGTTTCCGATAAAACTGCACAGCCGAATCAGATAATCGACCACTGTATTCTGTTTCACCGCCGACAAAATTCCAAGCGGTATGGATATTACAATGGTAAGCAGAATCGAAGTGACCGTAAGAAGCAGAGTTGCCGGGAGCTTCGATACAAACGTATCAAAGACCGGAAAGCCGGATACATAACTGTTTCCCATATTTCCCCGAAGCAATTTTCCAAGCCATACGAAATACTGCGTCAGAAATGGTTTGTCAAGCCCCAGCTGTTCTCTGGCCGCATCTAAGGTTTCTTCTGACACTACCCCTCCTGTATTCTCCATTTTCTGCGTGACAACATCACTTCCTGCAATCCGCATCATTCCATAAGACAGAAAGGTAATGGCAAACAGAATAGGAATCAGCTGAAGGATACGTTTTATTACATATTTCCTCATTTGAATATCTCCATTTCCTAAAAAGCACCTAAACGATTTTCAAATACGCTTCGATTGTTCATTTTAGCAAAAAGAAAAACAGCCTACAACCCACCCAGGGGGTTATAAGCTATTCTTAATTTGCATGGATTTTTTTATTTTAGGAATGCCTCTCTTATTCTTCTGTTCTTTCGTTCACGGTCTTGCCTTTTAGCTTTTCAGCCAAAAACTCCAGAAATTCGTCCATTAATTCATCCGTTTCATCATTTTTTCTTCTGATATAGCCAAAGAAAATTTTGTTCTTTTTGAAATCCAGGGGAATTCCCTGATTCATGGCCTTTTTATGATCAGAAAGGTAACTTCCGCTGATGTTGGAAAGCTCTGTCTCCTGGAGCATTTTTTCCATAATATAGTCGCTGTTTGTGATGACTGCCAGATCCAGGTTCTCCCAGCTAAAGGTTCCACGCTTTTCTTTCTCATTTAATTCCAGAAACTCATCACGATAATTCTGGATAAAACGCATGGATTTCATCTGTTCCATAGTTACGGTAAAAGCGTTCTCTTTGGAATGATCCATTTCTTCCAGATCCTGGTACAGTGGATTTTGTTTTCCAGGATAAAATGTGGCCGTGCTCTCCTGCATAACCTGGAACACCAGCCGATTTTTCGTCAGTTCATACTGGAATTCCTTTTTCTGCTGCTCCATCACATATACAAAACCAATATCCGACAGATAATCTCTCACACGTTCCATTACCGTGCGCACCCCTGCCGTATAAACTTCAAAGTGGTAGTTCTTCTCATAATTTTTTTTATAAAACTCAACAAACTGATTGGTAAACCAGGAGCTTGGATTCAATGAGATCCGAAGATATTTCACCATATTCTGGTGGCTCATTTCTTCCAGTTTCCGGGAATCATTTACAATCCTGCATGCATAACGGTAAGCTTCACGCCCCTGTGCAGTAAGGACAATTCCACGGGGCATACGGTCAAAAAGCACGATTCCCATATCATTTTCCAAGGCCTTGATTGCTTTGCTCACACTTGGCTGAGTGGTATAAAGAAGCCTGGCAGCCTCACTAATGGAGCCTGTTTCTGCGCACACAATAAAATATTTTAACTGTTTTAGATCCAGCATTATATCAAGATTCCCTCCAGATGATCACACTCGTGCTGGATGATCTGCGCGGTCCAGCCCTGGAATTTTCCCCGCTGTTTTTTGAAATTGATATCCTCGTATTCCACTTCAATCTCCTCATATCTAGTGCATTTTCGCACGCCGATCAGGGACAGGCAGCCCTCTTCTGTCTGGTATTTTCCGGTCTTTTTCACAATCACGGGATTGTACATAATGGTGTTCATAAAACCCATATTTACCACGATAATACGCTTGCGCTCCCCGATCATGTTGGCTGCCATGCCTACGCAGCCCTCCTCATTTGCCTTCAGGGTATCCAGAAGATCCTGGGCAATCTGGGCGTCTTCTTTTGTAGCTTTCTCTGATTTCTGGCTTAAGAACCAGGTGTCATGCATAATTTCTCTGATCATATTCTTCTACCTTATCTATTTTATTTTCCAATGAATCCGTAAACTTCTCTTCCACTTTACCATATCCACGCCCGAAGTCAACCCACATTGTTTATTCGGCATCCATCCGCATTTTCTCTCATTGACAAAAAATGGAAAACTATGTTACTATAAGAACCATATTAAACCTAGTTGGCAAGTAGGTATTAGGAGGTAAATGACATGTCCTGGATTAAACCAGTTACTTATGAAACCGCAAGCCCAGAGGTAAAAGCTTTCCTTGATGAGAAAGGCCATGAGATCTTAAACAGCTCCCGCAAGCGTCCTTACCAGATGCTTTTGCATTTGACAGGGTCTGATTTAGATTAACAAAAACTGTATATGAATGACTTTACTGCCAATTCATATACCGTTTTATGTATTTTCTCAGTTGCAGCTGCCTTTTGTTGCTGCGATTGCGAACATTGGGGTTGGATTGTAGAAGGCATCCTTCTCTTTATACATTCTTCTGCTCACTCCAAGATCTATGGAAATCTGCTCCATTCCCACTTTTCCAAGCTCTTCCACGTCCCATGCAGGGCGGATATAGGAGCTGATTGGGAGCTGTCGCTTGATGTCCTCGCACTCCTGCATCAGGGAGTCCCCAAGCTGCTTGTGGGCGTGATTTTCCGGAAGATCGGAGGTCTCAGCAAAATCCACGGCACCGTAATTAGCATCGAAATTCAAAAGTACTCCGCCTGGCTTTAAGACTCTTGTCCACTCCTTGTAGGCCTGTGCAGCCTCCGGCAATGTCCAGGTAAGGTTTCTGGAAATGACCACATCAAAGCTGTTATCTGCAAAGCTTAAATGCTCCGCATCCATGATCTCAAAATTGCAGTTTACCTGCTCTTCTTTTGCAAGGATTCTGGAATTTGCAACCATGTCCGGGGTAAGATCCGTGCCAGTTACCTGATGTCCCTGCTTTGCAAGAAGGATGGTGAAAAATCCGGTTCCGCAGCCTACATCTAATATTCTAAGCTTTCCATTATGCGGCTTTTTCAAACTCATTCCTACCTCTTTATTCCCATTTTCTTCAGAATCCAGGGTGTTTTCCTTCCTTTCAGGCAGATATTTCCGGATTTCTTCCAGCCATCTGTCTGCCAGCGCACTGTGCAGTTCCGCTCTTCTCTGCTCCAAAAAGCTGTCACTTCTCTTGGTCCAGTAAGCGGCAATTTTCTCCTTACGGTCATCTTCTTCATAGCTGATCCTGCCGTAAGCTACCATTGGACCATCCTTTAATACCTGCAGAGAACCTGCCTGATAAAGGATCACTCCGTCCCCGTAAGCTACACTGTTTTCCAGAATATTATCCTCATAATCCTTCACATAACCAAGGATCTCACCCTCTGTAAAAAGGTCTCCCGCCTTCTTCTGGGGATACCACATTCCGGTATAAGAAGCAGACTGATACTGCACCTGGGTTACATTCAGCGGATAATATTTTCGCAGGCTTGCGTGTCCGTCATAGATTCCAAGGAACCTTAAAATACTGCGCACATCCCGCTTCATAGAACGCACTTCTTCTGTATCCCAGTCGCCCATTCCGCCTCGTTCCAGAAGGACGGAAGGGATGCCGCAGGATGCTGCATAATTATAGCTTCCGCCAGATGCCACCTCGGATTTCACCATATAGGGCACATCCACCTGTTCTGCCATCTGACGGGAGATTTTAGTTACTTCCGGGTCTGCTTTTCCTGCGTAATAGACATAGGGAGTCAGCTTCTCATAGTCATCTCCGCTGTGAAGATCAATGTAGTAATCTGCTTTTTTCTGCAGTTCATTCACCACTGCATAGGCCAGTTTCTCATACTTGGTTCCATCTTTTTTACCAGGAAAAACACGGTTCAGATTCTCGCCTGTTTCCCTGCAAAGAGAACCGTGGCGGTTCTCAAATTCGTCCCTTCCAACTACCTTTACAATAATGACTGTTCCCGTCATTTTCTCAATTTTCAGGTCTCTTCCAAGCTCTATTGCGCTCTGGATTCCCACATATTCTCCTGCATGGATTCCCGCCGTGATCAGAGCCGTTTTGCCTGGCTTTTCCCCGCGGACAATCGTCGCAGGAAGGGAAAATTCACCATCTCCAATGCTGATAAAGCCGTGGACGCGCTGTCCCGGTGCCGCGCAAAGACCGCCGATATTTATTGTATCACCCATTCTTTTATCCTTTCCATATGGTAGCTTTAATCATCATAATGATTCAGAATACTGCCTGCTGACCATTACGCTTTAGTTCCTCTTGTTATTTCGTAACCTTAATCATAAACATAGGCGTGGACCCATAATTCAGCTTTTCTTCCTCACTCCACACCTGCTGCCAGATGTTCTCATCTACCTCTATTTTTTCTGCTTTCAGTTCTTCCAAGACCTTCACATCCCATCCCGGGCGCTTTGTCTCAGACAATGGAACCTGCAGTGCGATCTTCTCCATGCGGTCAATATCCGTGCACAGATAATGGTCGTCAAGGCTGCCTTTTTCCACATTCCTGCGGTCGTTTTCATAGGCTTCCCGCTTCTTGTCATCATAGAGATAGCCGTACCAGTTGGCATCAAAATTCAGAAGCTTTCCGCCCTTTTTCAGCACCCTAAGCCATTCCCCGTATGCCTGATCCGGATGAGGAAGATTCCATGTCAGGTTCCTGGAAATGATCACATCAAAGCTCTCATCCTCAAACTCCAGGGCCTGGGCATCCATCCTCTTAAATTCAATATTGCTGCTCTTTTCTCCAATAAATTTTGCCGCATTTTCAGCAGCCTTTTCCAGCATTCCAGGGGTGTAATCCACAGCCGTTACGTGATAACCAGCCTCAGCCAGAATCATTGGAAAAAAGCCAGGGCCTGTACCGATATCCAGGATCCGCAGCTGTTCCTTGTCGTTATCAGAAAGTTTTTTTTCCAAAAATCCACTTTCCAGGGTCTTTAGCCATGCCTTTTTTTGCATCCCCTTCAGCTCTTTTTCATTCACCTCAGAATACCCCTCTGTCCGGGTACTCCAATAGCTCTCTATTTCATCCAGCAATCTATCCAATTGTATTTCCTCCGCATAAATCTAAAGTTGTATATTCCGCAAATATACTCCAATGTTAAAACTTTATCAAAAACGCTTTCTTTCCGCAAGCCCCCCTGGGGGATGTATATACAATTCTCCCACTGCGCCATTAAATTTCCCAGCAAAAAAATATCAGAGAACCTCTGTCAGCTGAGATTCTCTGATATTTTTCAAAATCCGTTCTGTTTCAAAGCTTTTATTTCTTTGTATCGTGCCGCACTGTGTAGCTGTTTTTTCCATTCTTCCTGGGTTCGTAAAGGGCCTTGTCCGCTTCTGCCTCTTCGGGCACAATATACTGTAAATTAAAATCCCCGATCACCTGGTCAAAATTTCCTGCGGAATGCTGGGGAACCACGGTTTTCTCATCTGCAGAATAATACAGAATATACCCCTGGGTTTCCAGATCGATCCAGCATACATAGTCAAATTCCGAAAGAACCGCGTGGGCGATGGATGCATTTCGCTGCTCATCCTGCAGAAATATTTTTTGAAAAAAGTGATTTTCTCCAGCATAATGATTCACCTTATCTGACTGTATTTTCCCAAAGCTTTTTTCAAAATCCTCTCCAAAATGAATCCTCACGAAATCAATAATTATTTTTATTATACTACCCGGTACATGATTTGTCATGGGAAAATACTGTGAAATGTTACGGTTTCCCATATTTACAGGTTTCTGTTCCTATTGTATAATGAACAGGTCTTTGATAAATTTCATTTCAGGAGTATCATTTTCATTTATGATAAAGCAAAACAGACATTATCCCCTTCTGGATCCGCAGAATCCTGCGTCCGGGTACAATATTTTCTTCATTTGTTTTTATAACAATAATGATAAAAATATATTTCAGAAAGGATAACCGCTTAAAATGTTAAAACAATTTTTCAAATACATCACACAGAGTGTGGCTGGCATGATCGGGATTTCTGTGTATATTCTTGCAGATACCTTTTTTATTTCCGTTCAGTCAGGTGCAGATGGACTGGCGGTGCTGAACTTGATCCTGCCTGTTTACGGGCTGGTTTATGCAATCGGCGCCATGATCGGCATCGGCTCTGCTACCAGATATTCCATCAGCAAAGCCCAGGGCGGAAATCCGGATTTTTATTTCACACAGTCTATTTTTTGGTGCCTGATCTGCAGCATTCCTTTTATTCTCACAGGAATTTTTCTTCCGGGAAAATTTCTTGAGCTCCTTGGTGCCGATCAGAGACTGATCCATCTTGGAAAAGGATATCTCAGAATTATGCTGATCACTACGCCGCTGTTTATGTCCAATTACACCTTCACAGCCTTTGCCCGGAATGACCATGCTACCTCACGGGCCATGATCGGCGCTATTGCAGGAAGCCTGTTTAATATTGTGTTTGATTATATTTTCATGTTTTCTATGGGACTGGGGCTTTCCGGTGCGGCACTTGCCACTGCGTTTAGCCCTGCGGTAACCATGACCATCTGTTCCACACACTTTCTCAGTAAGAAAAATCAGGTGGAATTTCAGTGGAAGCGCCCTTCTATCCGACACCTTGTTTCCTGCTGCCAGCTTGGAATTTCCGCATTCGTGGGAGAGCTTTCTTCTGCAATTATTACCATTATTTTCAATATGCTGATCCTGGATATTGCAGGAAATGTAGGCATAGCTGCTTACGGCGTTATTGCCAATCTTTCCCTGGTGGTCATGTCTATTTTCAACGGACTGGCGCAGGGCGCACAGCCGCTGATCAGCCAGAATTATGGGCAGGGAAAACAGGAAAATGTACGAAAGCTTTTGAAATGGAGTATTCTTTCCTGCCTGGTTCTGGAGCTTGTTACAGTGGCTCTTTCCTGGGGATTTACAGATGGATTAATCGGGATTTTCAACAGTGAAAACAATCTTCTGCTTTTGAATTATGCCCATATCGGACTTCGAATCTACTTTCTTGGCTTTTTGTTTGCAGGCATTAATATTATGCTGGTGGCCTATTTTTCCGCCACTGACAACGCCCGCCCAGCCATCACAGGTTCCCTCATGCGCGGAATCTTCGCCATCGCCGTTAGTGCCGTAATCCTATCGAAACTCCTTGGAATAAACGGCGTATGGGGCTCCTTTTTAAGCTCGGAAGTCATCACATTCGCCGTACTGCTCCTGCTTTCCAGATTTCAGAAAAAGCCCCAAAAAGAGATCAAATAAAAAACATGCATAAAATGCATAAAAGATTGCGGATAAACTGGTCAAAAAATAATTGCCCAATTCAGTAAACTATGGTATCCTATAATTATTATACTTGAACAGCAACACAAGCTAGAAAATTGAGGTGATCTATCGTGAAATCAAATGAATCCGCTGAGAACTATCTGGAGACAATTCTCGTCCTCAGCAAGAAGAAACCCGTTGTCCGTTCTGTTGATATCGCTGATGAGCTTGGTTTTAAGAAGTCCAGTGTCAGCGTTGCCATGAAGAATCTCCGTGAGAAGAACCATATCACCGTCACTCCTGAAGGATATATTTATCTTACTGAATCCGGTCAGAAGATTGCGGATATGATTTATGAGCGTCATGAATTTTTATCCTCCTGGCTGATCAGCCTGGGCGTTGATCCTGAGACTGCTACTTCCGATGCCTGCCGCATCGAGCACGTTATAAGCCCGGAGAGCTTTGCCGCAATCAAGAGCCATCTGGCTCCGGATAAATAAATGCCGTAATCCCATACTCTCACGGCTGCACGCTTTACGGAATATTGCCTGCCAAATAGTTACAGATTAATACATGAAATAAGACCTGCACTCCAGATAAATGAACTATAGTAAGTTTCGATTATAGCATTTTATTTGGATGCAGGTCTTTTGTTTATACCAAATACTGTGACAAATTGCAATGCTCTCCAAGCTCTGGACTACTTTTCGCAAAGCTCTTGAAACAGCGTTTCAAGCATGCCCTTTGCTGTCTGCTTTTCAATATTACTTCACCAGATAATATCTTGCGGAAAACGGTCCCATTTTGAATACCGCTTTTCCGCCCTTGATTTCTTTCTCTTTCTTGGTGTAGCGCTTTTTGCCGCCGTATTTTACCATGTCGCTGGCAAGGAGAAGCTCATATCCGGCGTAATCCTTTTCCAGGGTGTATTCCTGAGTTTCATCTGAGAAATTGAACACTGCAAGAATCTTCTGATCCCCGCTGATTCGCTCAAACAGGTACATGCATTTCTGCTCCTGATGGCAGTCCACCCACTCAAAGCCATCCTGGCGGATATCTCTCTGATAGAATGCATTATTCGTCAGATAGCACTTATTCAGGTCTGCCATGAATTTGTGGAAAGCTTCGTGGATCGGGAATTTCAGCAGGATCCAGTCAAGCTCGTCTTTCTCGCACCATTCTTTGAGCTGTGCCAGTTCATTTCCCATGAAGTTCAGCTTTGCGCCTGGATGTGCATACATATACATGTAAAAGGCTCTTGCCTGAGGGAATTTGCCGTCGTATCCGCCGTTCATTTTCTGGGCGATGGTGGCTTTTCCGTGGACGACCTCATCATGGGACAGAGGGAGAATATAGCGCTCATTGTAGTAGTACATCATGGAAAAAGTCAGCTTGTGGTACTTCTCTCTTCTTTCATTTGCATCTGCCTGGAAATAGGACAGGGTGTCGTGCATCCAGCCAAGATCCCATTTGTAGTCAAAGCCAAGTCCGCCCTCCCAGACAGCCTTAGTAACACCCTGGTAAGGGGTAGAATCTTCTGCAAAAAGCAGGCATTCCGGGACACGCTCTTTCAGTCCCTGGTTCATGGTGCGGATAAATTTAAGAGCAGCCAGGTTCTCGCCGCGGTTTGCGTCTCCCTGCCAGTAGATCAGGTTTCCTACCGCATCCATGCGAAGTCCGTCGAAGTGGAATTCTCTCAGCCAGTAATATGCGGAGGACTGCAGGAAGCTGCATACCTCACCTCTGGAATGCATAAAGTTACAGCTGCCCCATTCGTTGCGTCCAACTGCCATGTTGGGGTACTCGTATAATGCGGTTCCATCGTATTCTGCCAGTGCATAATCATTCACAGCAAAATGCACAGGAACGAAATCCAGAATTACGCCGATGCCTGCCTGATGGCACTGGTCTACAAAGGATTTCAGTTCTTCCGGCTTTCCGTAGCGGGCAGTTGGGCTGAAATATCCGGTGTCCTGATAGCCCCAGGATTCATCGCAGGGATACTCGCAAAGAGGCATGATTTCTATATAGTTGTAGCCGTATTCTTTCAGATAGGCGATGAGGATTGGGGCAAGCTCTTCGTAGGTGTACCAGTCTTCCTGTCCTTCTCCCCGTTTTTTCCAGGAGCCGAAATGCATCTCGTAGATGTTGATTGGCTTGTCATGACCTACCTTGCAGCCTTTCTGCCATTTGGCATCTTTGAATTTGTAGCCGCCAAGGGCATAGGTTTTGGATGCGGTGCCGGGGCGCATTTCGCTGTAGAATGCGTAGGGGTCTGCATGGTCTATGAAGGAGCCGTCATGGCGGTAGATTCTGTATTTGTACATCAGGTCGGAGCCCACACCGTCAATGGTGCATTCCCAGAAATTTCCATCGTGGACGCGGTTCATTGGGGTTTCAGTCCAGCCGTTGAATTCTCCGATTACGGAGACGCGCTGTGCTGCAGGGGCAAAGGTGCGGAAGGTGGTGCCGCTTTCCAAGACGTGTGCGCCCAGGTACTGATAGGCTTCAAATTCTTTGCCGGTGTAAAAGTTGTAAAAATCCATAAATACCCTCTCCCATTTCTATTGTGATTGATTTTAAAAGTTATTAGACAGTAGTTGGTTTTCTTTGTATAATAGGGATTATAATTGTATGGGAAAGGAATTGCTACCATCAAAAAACGACTTTGGTTGGAAATCCAACTTTTTCAAAAAAGTGTTGGATAATTATATTGCTAAAGCGGACGCCAGGAGGAGCAGGAAAAGTGTATGGATATTAGGGTTGAAAAGACAAGACAGAGTATTATTAATGCGTTTATTGAATTGAGATCGCATAGGGAGCTAGAGAGGATTACGATTAAGGAGTTGTGTGAGAGGGCGCGGATCAATAAGTCTACGTTTTATTCTCATTATCAGGATATTTATCATCTTTCGGATACGCTGGAGACGGAGGTGGTGGTTTCTATTATGGAGAATTTGAGCCATCCGGAGAAGGTACTGGAGGATACGGCGGATTTTTCGCGAGAGCTGTTTATGGGGTTTCTGGCGAAGGATGCGCTGATTGGGATTTTGTTTTCGGGGAGCAGGAGTAAGTGTCTGGTGCAGAAGATTGAGATTGCTTTGAAGGAATTGGTGTTTGGGGCTTATCCACAGTATCGGGAGAACCGGGATATTAATATTATGCTGACGTATATCTTGTATGGATGCTATTATGCGTTTTATGAAAACCGAAAATATGGGGATGTTCCGGTGCTTTCCAGGATTACAGAGCTGACGGGGGAAACGGCTGCGGCGGCACTGAAAATGGTTAATAAATAGAGAAAGGACAATTATGACATTGAATACAACAGGTTCCAATCTGCAGATGGGAAGTTCAACGATCACTCCTTTGCAGATTTTAAAAACTTATTTCGGATATGACTCCTTCCGTGAGGGGCAGGAGGAAATTATAGATACGATTCTGGACGGCAGGGATGCGCTGGCGATTATGCCTACAGGGGCTGGGAAATCCCTTTGTTATCAGGTTCCGGCGCTGCTTTTGCCGGGGATTACGCTGGTGGTTTCGCCGCTGATTTCGCTTATGCAGGACCAGGTGAAATCCTTAAATGAAGCGGGAATCCATGCGGCATATATCAATTCTTCCCTTACAGAAGGACAGATCAGCAAGGCACTTTCTTTCGCCGCAAGAGGCGTGTACAAGATTATTTATGTGGCACCTGAGCGGCTGGAAACGGCTTCTTTTCTGGCGTTTGCCCTGCATACTCCCATTTCCATGGTGACAGTAGACGAGGCACACTGTATCTCCCAGTGGGGACAGGATTTCCGTCCCAGCTACCTGAAAATCGTAGATTTCGTGAGGCAGCTGCCTGGACATCCGATCCTCAGTGCTTTCACCGCAACCGCCACAGAAGTGGTCAAAAACGACATTGCAAGAATTCTGGAACTGAAGAATCCAAACATTGTCATCACTGGCTTTGACCGAAAAAATCTCTACTATCGAGTGGAGCATCTTACAGGAAAACAGAAAGATACCTTCATTGCAAACTACATAGCCAGTCACGCAAACGAAAGCGGTATCATCTACTGCGCCACCCGCAAAAACGTGGATACTTTGTATGAACAGCTGCTAAAACAGGGTGTTTCTGTCACCCGTTATCATGCGGGAATGAACACAGAGATCCGCAAGGAAAGCCAGGATGATTTCATCTATGACCGCGCCCAAGTTGTGATTGCCACCAACGCGTTTGGAATGGGAATCGACAAGTCCAACGTGCGTTTCGTCATCCATTACAACATGCCACAGAGTATGGAAAACTACTACCAGGAAGCCGGCCGTGCAGGTCGTGACGGAGAACCTGCAGAATGTATTCTTCTCTTCTCCCCGCAGGACGTTATGATCAGTAAAATGCTCCTTGGCAGCAAGGATTTCGAGGGCATGGATTTCACTGAAACAGAGCAGGTCCGTCACCAGGACGCAAGACGCCTTCAGCTTATGGAAGGCTACTGTATGACCACCTCCTGCCTTCGCAATTACATTTTGGAATACTTTGGAGAAACCACAGACCAGCCCTGTGACAACTGCGGAAACTGTCATCAGGAATTTGACGAGATAGATATGACCCAGGATGCCAAATGGGTAATTGGATGCATCACGGAAATGCATGGAAGATACGGGCAGGCACTCGTGATCGGCACCCTCCTTGGCTCCAAAAAAGCACGTCTGAGGGACATCGGTGCTACTTCCTACAACTGCTATGGTCAGCTCCAAAACCGTACGGAAAACGAGCTAAGGCTTCTTATCAGCCAGATGATCCGTCAGGGTTACGTTATCCAGACAGACGGAGAATACAGCGTCCTCAAAGTCGGAAATATATCGGAGCTGCAGAAAAACACCCGGATCCTTGTAAAAAAATTCAAAGAAAAAGAGAAAATTTCGATTTCTAAAAAGCGCAAAGCTTCATACAAAAAAAGCTATTTCGAAAACGAAAATACTTCCGGCAGTTCCAACACAGCCTCTGATTCTTCCAGCTTAAATGCCGCAAAAAAATCCGACCTTTTTGAAGCCTTACGTCAGCTCCGCCTCCAAATTGCCAGGGAAGAATCTGTTCCGCCATACATTGTCTTCACCGACAAAACCCTTATCAACATGTGCGAAAAGCTCCCACAAACCGAAGCCGAAATGCTGAATGTCTCCGGCGTTGGCCAAAACAAACTTCAGAAATACGGTCAGCGTTTTTTGCAGGAAATTGCAGTCTTCCTTACTGCGAATACGCGGTAGCGTAACTTAAAAGAGGCTGTTATGAGGTATTCCCTCACAACAGCCCCCCTTTAAGGAGTTTTATTTCACGTTCTCTTATATGGCGTTAAGAATCCGTCTTGCATTATCAATTCTTTCCTGTGTTGGAGGTTTCACGCCCTCCAGCGGATACGGGATTCCCAGCTTTTCCCACTTAAAAGTACCAAGCGTATGGTACGGAAGAACTTCCACGCGCCGGGCGTTTCCCAGTGTCTGAATAAAATCCGCAAGCTGGTGCAGATATTCATCCTTGTCACTACCTCCCGGAACCAGTACATGGCGAATCCACACAGGTTTATTCATGTCCGAAAGCTCACGGGCCATAGCCAGAATATTCTGGTTGGTCTGCCCGGTAAGCTTCACATGCTCCTGCTCATGGATCTGCTTGATATCCAGAAGCACAAGATCTGTGTATTTCATCAGTTCTAGCCATTTAGAATGCCAGGGTTCCTTTGTAGTATAGGGGTTTCCGCTGGTATCCAGAGTTGTATGGACTCCTGCTTCCTTTGCCTTGCAAAAAAGCTCTGTAAGAAAATCCATCTGTAAAAGGGGTTCTCCGCCGCTCACCGTGATACCGCCTTTTTCTCCCCAGTAGGATTTAAAGCGAAGAGCTGTTTGCAGAAGCTGATCCGTGGTGTATTCTTTCCCTTCTGTCATATTCCAAGTATCCGGGTTATGGCAGAACTGGCAGCGCATAGCGCAGCCGGAAAGAAAAATTACATATCTCACTCCGGGTCCGTCTACAGACCCGAAGCTTTCCAGAGAATGAACATAGCCTTTTAACATGTTGTTTTCCTTTATTAATTACATTCTGTCATGGCAGGTTCTGGAAATAACATCCAGCTGCTGCTCTCTTGTCAGATCGATAAATTTAACAGCATAACCGGAAACACGGATAGTGAAGTTTGCATACTCCTCTTTTTCCGGATGCTCCATAGCATCAATCAGTTTCTCTTTTCCAAATACATTTACATTCAGATGATGTGCACCCTGGTTGAAGTATCCATCAAGTACGTGAACAAGGTTATCTGTACGCTCCTCATCACTGTGTCCAAGTGCATCCGGATTGATTGTCTGAGTATTGGAAATTCCATCCAGCGCATCCTCATAGTCAAGTTTTGCAACAGAGTTCAGGGAAGCAAGAAGTCCGTTCTGCTCTGCGCCGTAGGATGGGTTAGCACCTGGTGCAAGCGGCTCTCCGGCTTTTCTTCCATCCGGAAGAGCACCTGTAGCCTTACCATAAACTACGTTGGAAGTAATGGTAAGAATAGATGTGGTTGGCTTGGAATCACGATAAGTATGAATATGTTTCAGCTTCTCCATGAATGTAGAAAGCAGTTCTTTCGCAATGCTGTCAGCTCTGTCGTCATCATTACCATAACGTGGGAAGTCACCCTCAACCTGGAAGTCTGTAGTAATTCCGTCTTCATCACGAATTGCTCTTACTTTTGCATATTTAATAGCAGACAGGGAGTCTACTACATGAGAGAATCCAGCGATACCGGTTGCGAAAGAACGGTCAACCTTTGTATCAATCAGAGCCATCTCAGCTGCTTCATAGTAATATTTGTCATGCATGTAGTGGATCATGTTCAGAGTTCCTACATACAGATGAGCCAGCCAATCCATCATCTGGTCATATTTCTGCATAACCTCATCATAATCAAGGTACTCGGAAGTAATCGGCTTGTACTCCGGTCCTACCTGCATTTTCAGCTTCTCATCCACACCGCCGTTGATTGCGTAAAGAAGGCATTTTGCAAGGTTTGCACGAGCTCCGAAGAACTGCATTTCCTTACCAGTCTCTGTAGCAGATACACAGCAGCAGATTGAATAGTCATCGCCCCAAACCGGACGCATAACATCATCGTTCTCATACTGTACGGAACTTGTTTTAACAGAAATATTAGCAGCATATTTCTTGAAGTTCTCCGGCAGCCTGGAAGAATAAAGAACCGTCAGGTTTGGCTCCGGAGCCGGTCCCATGTCCTCAAGAGTATGCAAGAAACGATAGTCATTCTTGGTGATCATATGGCGTCCGTCAACACCGATACCACCAACCTCAAGAGTAGCCCATACCGGGTCTCCGGAGAACAGCTGGTTGTAGGACTCGATTCTTGCGAATTTAACCATACGGAATTTCATTACCATGTGGTCAACAAGCTCCTGAGCTTCCTTCTCAGTGATAACACCGTTCTTAAGGTCTCTTTCAATATAGATATCAAGGAATGTGGAGATACGTCCAACACTCATCGCAGCACCATTCTGTGTCTTGATTGCTGCAAGATATCCAAAGTACAGCCACTGGAATGCTTCATGTGCATTTTTTGCTGGCTGTGAAATATCATAGCCATAAATTTCAGCCATTGCTTTCATTCCCTTAAGGGCACGGATCTGATCTGCAATTTCCTCACGAAGCTGGAAATCATAGCGTCTCATACCCTGGCGGTCGCATGCTGCAAAGTCTTTCTCCTTGCCTTCGATCAGAGCATCAATACCATACAGAGCCACACGTCTGTAATCACCTACAATACGTCCACGTCCATAGGTATCCGGAAGTCCGGTAAGGATATGGCTGTGACGTGCTTTTTTCATCTCTGGTGTATAGATATCAAAAACACCCTGGTTATGTGTTTTGAATTCATATTTTGTAAACATATCATGAATCTGCGGATCTACTTTATAGCCATACATCTCGCATGCTTTCTCTGCCATCTTAATTCCACCGTATGGCATAAATGCACGCTTCAGAGGCTTATCTGTCTGAAGTCCTACTACTTTCTCAAGATCCTTCAGATCTTCGTCAATGTATCCAGGTCCATATGCAGTCAGGCCTGTAACAACCTTAGTTTCCATGTCGAGCACACCATTATTGGCACGCTCTGCTTTCTGCAGCTCCTGCAGCTTTCCCCACAGCTTGTCTGTAGCCTCGGTCGGGCCTTCCAGGAAGGAATCATCTCCGTCATAAGGGGTATAATTGTGACGGATAAAATCACGAACGTTGATCTGTTCTTTCCAACGGCTTCCGCTGAAGCCTTCCCACTGTGCAAAATCTTTCATTCTTGTACCTCTTTCTTTCTATTTTGTAGTTCTCCGCGTATATTGAAGAATTGTTATTGGTTTAACGATTGTAGTATACGGTATTGTTTTTTCCCCGTCAATCGGTTTGGAACATGCTTTTAATAAAATACAATTTGAATGTAAAAATATGGAATTTGCAGGACATGAGTCCTATATTTCAGACTTTCCAAATGCCCCGCATGCGCTCTCTTTCCATATGATTCCAATGGATTCTGATAAATATTCTCAGCAATACCTTTGATAATTTTTATCAACATAATCCAAGGGGCAAAAGTCCTTTGCCCCTTACATCAATGCCTTTTATTTGGGACAAAAGTCCCTTTTATATAGTTCCTTTAAAATTGAAAGAATAATTGATGGAATTGAATATGAATTTGCTACATTTACGATATTTTGCAAAATTGGCACAAACGCTGCACTATACACGGGCGGCAGAACATCTTTGCATTGCACAGCCAAGCCTCAGTCACGCCATTTCACAGATGGAAGCTGAGCTTGGAGTTCCCCTTTTTGAGAAGGTGGGAAAAAGCATTGTGCTTACCCATTATGGGGAACAATTTCTGGCCTGTGCACAGCAGACTCTTATGACACTGGACAATGGAGTGGACGCCCTTCAGCGTGTGGGACGAGGAGAAGGACTGATTCGTCTGGGGCTTCTCTGTACCCTGGGAGAAGACTTTGTTCCCGGGCTTGCAGAACGATTTCTGAAGCAGTATCCTGAGAAAATATCCGTTTTACATTCAATACAGGCATCACCGGACAGCTGCTTGACGGGCTTTGCGCAAGGCGTTTTGACCTTGTTTTCGCCTCTCTGGCGCAGTTTCACACCATTGACCTTGCCCAGACCATTCCTTATCCACAGGTTTATTTTGCCAAAGGCTCCGGTCTTCGTTCTGTAGTTGACGGCCTGTTGCGCCAGATCGGCCAGGAGCTCCAGATTGCCTACGAGACGGAGGAGGACAGCGTAATTGCCGGACTTGTGGCCCATGGATTTGGGATTGCAGTGGTTCCCTACATGGAAATGCTTCTCCGATTACTTTGATTGTCATTATTTTTTCCTCCATTTTAATAAGAATGCTGAATTTGTGATTACCAATACGGAACCTGCGTTGTGGACGAGGGCACCTACGATGGGGTTCAGGATTCCGGTGATGGCAAGGACGATTGCAATAAAGTTCAAGGTCATAGAAAAGGTCATGTTCAGTTTGATGGTAGTCATCATGCGCTTGGAAAGAGCAATGAGATGGGGAAGCTCTTTTACTTCATCGTCTACAAGGGCAATGTCGGCTGCGTCTACTGCGATGTCGCTTCCCACGCCGCCCATGGCAATTCCCACTTCTGCACGCTTCAGAGCCGGGGCGTCGTTGATTCCGTCGCCGATCATACAGACCATTTTGTTTTCCTGCTGATAACCATCAATGTATTTCAACTTGTCTTCCGGGAGACAGTTGGCACGGACTTCCTTAATATGAAGCTGGGATGCGATGGTCTTCGCCGCATTTTCATGGTCTCCGGTTAAAAGGACCGACTGAACGCCAAGGCTGTTCAGGGAGTCAATCATGCCGGTGCTTTCCTCACGAAGAGTATCGGAAAGAGCGATGAAACCAGCATACTGACCGTCAATTGCCACATAAGTAACGGTACAGCCGCGCTCTATGTACTGCTTCGGATTAGCCTTACTCTGAATTTTTTGAGTACTATAAAAACTTGCATCTGTTAATTCTTTGCTTTCTCCTGTTTTATCCTCAGTGTCTGCACACTTTTCGGCAATGGTCTTTATTTCCACGCCATGTTCCTTCAAAAGCTTCGGATTTCCCGCCAGAACCTGTTTTCCTTCTGACACTGCACAGACTCCCTGTCCCGGAATCATCTGGAAATCCTCTGCACCGGAAAGTATGATGCCTTCCTTCTTACAGCAGCTTACAATTGCTTTTCCAAGGGGATGCTCGGAAAGCTGCTCGGCACAGGCTGCAAGTCTGTAAATATCATCATTGTTATAATTTTCGCTGTTGCTGACAGCTGCAACCACCTTCGGTGTACCATATGTTAAAGTTCCGGTTTTATCAAACGCAATCACGTTTACCCTTGCAAGCCGTTCCAGGGCATCTCCCTCACGTACCAGGAAGCCATGCTTGGTGGCATTTCCGATAGCCGCCATAATAGCGGTTGGGGTAGCCAGCACAAGGGCGCAGGGACAAAATACAACCAGAATAGTAACCGCACGGATAATCTCTCCAGAAATCAGCCAGGTAAGAGCTGCCGCAGTTAACGCGATCACCACGATCCAGGTAGCCCAGCGGTCTGCGATCCCTACAATCTTAGCTTTCCCAGCGTCTGCGGATTGGACCAGACGGATCATTCGCTGGATGGAGCTGTCCTCCCCAACCTTGGAAGCCTTCATCTCAAAGGCTCCAAACTGGTTGACCGTTCCGCTGGATACCTCGTCTCCCACTGTCTTATCAACTGGAAGGGACTCCCCTGTCATAACCGCCTGGTTGACGGAAGTCTGTCCTGAAATAATGATTCCGTCTACCGGAACCCCTTCCCCAGGAAGTACCCGAAGGATATCACCAACCTGTACCTTTTCCGCAGGGATAACAGATTCTTTTCCATCTTTTATTACCCTGGCGGTCTGTGGTGTTAAATGAACCAACTTTTCGATTCCGGCTCTGGCTCTGGCTACAGTAAGCTCTTCCAGAAGTCCGCACAGCACAATGGCAATCCAGGACATGTCAAAGGGGAACGGGGAAATTCCCAGCAGACTTAACACAATGGCGCTTCCAGAGATCACCAGCAGGGTGATGTCTTTCTTCGTGCCGCCGATTTCAAGTAACTCTTCTAACTTTCCCATTAGATTTTTCATGTTATGCCTCTTTTCTATACCTTATGAGGTATAGGTTCATTATACCTATAGGGGTATAGGTTATCAAGAAGGGTAAATGATAAGAATTCTCAAAACAGACGCAAAACAGGCCGCATATCACCCGCAAACCATTTCCGACTCTGACAATAAGTCGGAAATGGTTTGCGTAATGATATGCGGCCTGCTCTGTTGTGCATTGACACATATAAATCTATCACTCAAGAACCGTAACGGAGATCATCCCATATTGGAAAATCGTTCCACTGCTTTGGTAAAGCTCTCGATGGTTTTATCTGCGTCGCCATGCTCAATTCCATCACGAACGCAGTGTTTGATGTGGCCTTCCAGCACTACCTTGCCGCAGCCGTGAAGCGCGGATTTTGCAGCGTTGATCTGGGACAGAACATCCTCACAGGGAACATCCTCGTCGATCATCCGGTCAATGGCCTGCACCTGACCAATTATTTTTTTTAACCTGCGGTGCAGGTTCTCAGAATCCATACATTGTTTCATTTGTTTGATACATCCTTTCTAATCAGCACCTTTTTCCCGGTATCAAAAGAACTGAAGGTCTGCAGGGAAATCTGGTTCATGTATTCATTCATATAATCTACATCATCCACCAGCAGTGCCTTGATAAAATCATTATAGCACACATTAGATTTCTGAAACCAGCCGCGGATCATTTTCCGGAACATATTCTTCACTTTGTGGTTGGTAATAGACAACTGATACAATTTCCTCATCCACTGGAGTTTCAATATTTTTCCCAAAAAGAAGATCTTCCATATCAACCTTTATATTTGGCGAACCTTCCTGTATCAGCTTTCCAACCAGACTGTTGGAACTGGTATTTGCCCAGAAGTTTTCAAAACGGCCGGTATCCAGAAACTTGGTAATGGACCATGGATTGTAGATGTCCGTGCGGCTGCCGAAACGAAAACCATCATACCAGTACCGAACCTGCTCCAGCTGATCCATGCAGCCAAATTCCATGAGAACCCTTTCTACCTCTTCCCTGTTAAAGCCAAAGGCAGTCTCATATTTCCTGGAATCTGTAGTCACAATTTCCAGATTGTTCAGATCTGAAAAAATAGATTCCTTGGAAATTCTGGTAATCCCCAATCTTGCATCCTGATAGGTTGCACCTTTCACTGAAGCAAAGCTGATAAAAATAACAGGATAGCTTCCCTGCAGTTCCCTGTATTTCTCACTTTTCCATATCTGCAGTCCTTCAAAGTATCTGCTGTATCCGGCATACTGATTGGAAAAGAAATATTCCAGCATACTCATATTCAAAGTTTTTCCAAAACGGCGTGGTCTATAAAAATATCCGTTTTCTCTGATAGAACCAAAATCCTGATTTCCAATGGAAATAACTGGTTTCATACTGTGGAAAGCTTCCTTTCATGTCTTCTACTTTAACATTTCTGCTTCCTGTTTACAAGTCATCTGAAAATTTGTTTTACTAATTATTTATCATATGTTATCTTATTCTTACAACACTAAGGGGGAAAGAATGATAATGGAAAAGAAATCGAATCATTTTTCAGGACAACTTGGTTTTGTCCTTGCTGCGGCTGGAAGTGCTGTAGGAGTGGGAAACTTGTGGAGATTTCCATACCTCGCAGCCAAAGACGGAGGCGGCTTATTTTTAATTATTTACCTGATCCTGGTACTTACCTTTGGATTTACCCTGCTCACTTCTGATATTGCCATCGGCCGACGCACACAGAAAAGTGCCATCGGTGCCTATACCCAGATGCGGCCTAAGTGGAAATTCCTGGGAATCCTCACCTTCCTGGTACCAGTCCTGATCATGACCTATTACGCTGTCATCGGCGGATGGATTACCAAATATGCAGTGGTCTATGTAACCGGACAGGCACAGGCAGCTGCCGCAGATGACTACTTCACATCCTTTATTTCTTCTTCCACTTCACCGGTGATCTTCGCCCTGCTTTTCATGGGTGTCACTGCTTTCATCGTGTACAATGGGGTGGAAAAGGGAATTGAAAAAGTATCCAAATGGATGATGCCTATCCTGCTGGTTCTGGTAGTGGTGATTGCAGTTTACTCTCTCACCCTTTCCTATACAGATGCCTCCGGACAGGTGCATACCGGATGGCAGGGATTTCTCTACTACCTGAAACCGGATTTTAAGGGACTGACTGTGCAGCGTTTCCTGCAGATCCTGCTGGATGCCATGAGCCAGCTGTTTTTCTCACTCAGCGTATCCATGGGAATTATGATCACTTACGGTTCCTATGTCAAACCTGAGGTAAACTTAAACAAGGCCATCAATCAGATTGAGATTTTTGATACAGGCGTTGCCTTTCTTGCAGGTGCCATGATCATTCCGGCTGTGTATGTATTTTCCGGCACTGAGGGAATGGGCGCAGGACCAAGTCTGATGTTTATTTCCCTGCCAAAAGTATTCTCCGCAATGGGAAAAGCCGGCACCTTCGTAGGGATCCTGTTTTTCGTAACTGCTATTTTTGCAACCTTGTCTTCCTGTATTTCCGTACTGGAATCCATCACTGCAAACTGCATGGAAATCTTCCATACAGGCCGTAAAAAAACAGTTTTGGTTTTGTCTGCCATCTATCTGGCAGTTTCTGCAGTGATCGCTTTGGGCTACAGTATTTTCTACGTGGAAGTAAAGCTTCCAAACGGTTCTGTGGGACAGCTTCTGGATATTATGGATTACATCAGCAACAGCGTTATGATGCCATTTATTGCACTGCTCTCCACCATTCTCATTGGATGGATCGTAACACCGTATTATGTAATTGATGAAATGGAAAGAAGCGGAGACAAATTCCGCAGAAAAAAGCTTTACCGGGTGATGATCCGATTCGTTGCACCGGTTATGATGTTTATTCTGTTTTTGCAGTCTACTGGAATTTTATCTTAAGTTAAAAAAGGGGGCTGTCGGTTAATACCACATTTCGGTATCCCCAGTAGTAATTGAAAGGATCCCAGCAAGAACGAGGCTTGTTAGCCTTCTACCTTGCGAGGGATCCTTTTTTCTATGAAAGATGAAATTTATTTTTGGCCGCAAAAATCCCTTGTCTGGATTTTTACAGCCCCTCTCTTAGAACTGTCTATTTCCCGACAGCCCCTTTTGACCTTTTGACACTGGTATCATTAAATTGATTGAACAAATTTCTCTACATAATGTAGCGCAGCTCCAATTGCCGGTGTATATTGCCCATTAGTACCGACCAGTATCTGGATTTTATCCAGTATGAATGGTGCAGCAGTATGGAGATGCTCTGTCAGGTATTCAATATCTTCCGCTGTGAAATAAGGTGCAAGGTAGCCGCTGAGGATGATCGGTGCATCAATAATAAGGTTTAAATTCTTCATGGCAAATGCCAGATGGTTTAAAAAATCTTTCCAGACCTGTATGATCTGGGGAGATTTTTTTTCGCGCAGAAGAGGGAAAAATTCTTTGACAGGCATACCTGCAGCCTGCTCCAGTGCGTTGGCAGAACAATAGGTTTCCAGGCAGCCACGGCTACCGCAATAACAAAGTGGTCCATCAGGATTAATACACATATGTTCAAGAGTTCCACTGTGCATGGAGATTCCCTGGTGAATCTGATGATCAGTAATGATACCGCCGCCCAGATTTCGGTTCAGCAGGATGATAACAGCACTATCAAGCTCCGGATGCTTCCATAATTCAAGGAATGCAGCTGATTTTGAGTCATGCTCCAGATAACAGGGATAAGGAAGATATCTGGAAAAATCATCCAGTTTCATGCCAGCGTTATTCATGATATCCCCATATAATACAGTAGTATGATCCGGAGATGTGATACCCTGTGTGGCAATGGAGATGCCAAGTACTTTGTCATTGTCATACTGATGTGATGAAATGAATTCCTTTACAGTATCAGTAACCTGTTTATAGTAATCTGGCGTGTTAGAATATGGAAGCGGAATGGTATCCGTATAGAAAGCATTTCCGTACAGATCTACAGCAGTAATATGAAACATACCTTTTAAAATACCGATACCAATGGAAATTTTAAAATCTGATACGATCTGAATGGCATTTGCTTTTCTGCCACCGGTGGATTCAAAAAAACCATTTTTTTCTATAAGACCTTCCTGCTCCAGGAGGTTCAGGTTCTGACTGACAGTGGATAAGCCCATCTGCAGTTCCTGAACGATCTGCAGCTTGGAGGTCATTTTTTTTCTGTAAATATATTGGTAAACCTTTGATTTATTTATTTTTTTGAGGCTAATGTTGGTTAATCCCTTTTCACTCATAATGTTCTCCTGATTATGTTGCAAGATAATGTTAAGTTTCAAATTTATTGTAGC
>OLRK01000150.1_pt1 | contig 86551 bp, 61 predicted proteins | sample 1672911 | NCBI WGS metagenome assembly OLRK01 (sample SAMEA3136736, study PRJEB25190) | human gut metagenome | biome: human gut; feature: human-associated habitat; material: faeces | place: Austria | collected 2013
CAGCCCACTGGGCTGTTTCGTTCGCTGCGGAACTCGCTCGGTCAAGGCACCCCGTGTCTGCGCCGATCTCGGCCATAGCCGCAACAATGTCATCCCCGGTTACGTCAAGGGCGTCCTTTTCTATGAGAGCGAACTTCTCGCGCCAGGGGTGCAGGGTGTCGGCGAGGACGGCGGGCAGGTCGGGGTCGCGCTCGATGGCGACGACGCTGGCGGCGTGCTTCAGGAGCGCGATGGTGAGCGTGCCGATGCCGGGGCCCACTTCCAAAACGCGGTCGGCCTCGTCCACCTCGGCCAGGGCGATGATCTTCTTCAGCACGTCGTCGTTCACGAGAAAGTTCTGGCCGAGCGTGTACTTGGTGCCGATGCCGTGGGCCTCGAGCACCGCGCGGGTGGCACTCGGCGTAGAGAGCGGCGACAGGCGCCCGTCGCCGCCGGCATAGCTATCGGTGGCCGCCACGGCCGTTGCCCTTCTTCTTGGTGTTCTTCTTCCCGTAGGCCGGGCCGCCGCCCTTGCCGGAGGACTTGCGCGGGCCGCGGGAGCCCGACTTCGGGGCATCCTGCTTAGGGGCGGGCGCCTTCTGGCTTACGGACAGCTTCGCGCGATCCTTCGGGCGGTGCTCGGCAGCTTCGGTCGCCCCGTCGTTGTCCTCCTCCTCTTCGACTTCCTCGATTTCTTCCACGCCCTCCACTTCCACAACCTCATAGTCGTCATCGAACTCGAGGCCCAGGGCGCCGAAGCCGCCCACGGGGGGCAGCGGGTACTCCTCGGCGTCGGCCGTGATCTCGCCGTCAGCGCGGATCTTCCCCACCCAGTTGAGCACGAGCTCTACGGCAAAGCCGGCCACGGACAGCGCCGAGCGCACCGTGCCGATGAGCGGCTCGAAGCCGTGGGGATCGCCGCCGGCTCCTACCACGTGGATGACCGCAGGGCGCTTGGGCCGCGTGCGCAGGTCGGTGAAGTAGTAGGGCTGCAGGCGGTCGAGCAGCGCCTTCATCTGAGCCGGCACGCTGGCGAAGTACACCGGGCACACCACGATGAGCTCATCGGCCGCATCCAGGTGCTTGCGCACCTCGTTCATGTCGTCGTCGATGATGCAGTGGTGGAACAGAGCACCGGATTCCGCCACCGTCTCTTGAGGCAGCAGCGGATCGCCCTCCTCGAACACGTGGATGGGCTCCTCGGCGACGGCGCGGCACTCATCGCAGCCGATACACGGCCGCACCTCGGTGGACGACACCGACACGATGGACACCCCGTCCTCCGGGCACTCCTCGATGCAGGCATTGAATAGCTCGTCGGCCAGCACGGCACTGCGCCCATCGGCCCGACACGACCCGTGCAAAATCACTCTATGCATTGCTGCTGCCTTTCTGCCACGGGGTGGGCTTGCGGTTGAGGAGGCGCTGTGCGTTCTCGTAGAGCTGGGCGAGCAGGGCGGCACGGGCCTCGGGGGTGTCGGCGCCGCGCACCTCGCAGAGCACGTCGGCGGTGTAGATGGTGTGGGCCGGGCCGCAGTCGGTGCCGCGCAGAGGCTCGGGGGTCATATAGGGCGAATCCGTCTCGGTGAGCAGGCGATCGGCCGGTACCAGCTTGGCGGCCTCGCGCACCTCGTCGGCGCGCTTGAAGGTAAGCGGGCCCCCGAAGGCGATGTAGCAGCCGGCCTCCACCCAACGCGCCACCTCAGCGGCATCCAGGTTGAAGCAGTGCAGAAGCGTTCCCGCCTCGGGAAAGCCCTCCTCTTCCAGAATGGCGAAGCCGTCGTCGTGAGCCTCGCGCATATGCAGCGCGATGGGCAGTCCCGCTTCCTTGGCCAGGCGAATCTGAGCGCGGAAGACCTCGCGCTGCACATCGCGCGGCGACAGGTCGTAGTGGTAGTCGAGCCCGATCTCCCCCACCGCGCTCACGCGGCGGTCGCGCAAACGCTCGCGCAGGGCGGCCTTAAGCTCCGGCGCCCACTCCTTGGCGTTGTGCGGGTGCACGCCGGCCGCGATGCGCACGTGGGGCACCGCCGGAGCGGCGACAATGCCGGCCGTGCCATCATCCTCTTCTTCCATGACCTTCAGATCGCGAGCGGCCTCCATGAGCCAGAGAGGCAGGACGTCGAAGGTGGCGAAGCCGTCCTCGGCCGGATCGACGATGGTCTCCACGAAGGCGACGCCGTGAGCGCCGGCGCGGGCCAACTCGCAGGCCGGATCGGCGAGCATCTGCAGATGCGCATGGGTGTCGGCCACCGGGCCTTCCAGCACCGGCGAGGGCATCACACGCCACTTCCCCCCTTTGCGCTTCTGCCGAAACAGCGCGTCATAAAAAACGGGATCTTGGTCTCTCATGATCGCCTACAGCTCGGGCAGATTATCCACATCCAGGCGCGGGAAGAGGGGGTCGCCCACCTCCACGGCGACGCTAGCGGGCAGCTGGCCCCAGGCCGTGGCCTCCTGGATGTCGGTGGTGTCGGCGATCTCTCCCAGGCCCAGGCGACGGAACACCTCGGCCGAGGTGTTCGGCATGAACGGCGCCATGTACAGGGCGATGATGCGGATGGCCTCTAGGCAGTTGTAAATGACCGCGGCCAGCTCATCGGCGCGGGCGGGATCCTTCGCCAGCGTCCAGGGGGCGCTCTCCTCCACGTACAGGTTCACGCGGCTCGCCAACTTCTGCACGGCCGCCGCAGCCCCGGTGAAGTCCACCTCGGCCATGCAGCCGTCGTATTCCGCGTACAGGCTGTCGGCGATCTCGCGCAGCGGGTTGTCCTCGGAACCGGCGGGCGCCTCGGGCACGCGGCCCTCGAAGTACTTCGTGGTCATGTTCGTCACGCGAGAGACGAGGTTGCCCCAGGTATTGGCCAAGTCAGCGTTGTACACCTGCACCATGCGCTCCATGGAGATGGAGCCGTCGTGGCCGAACTGCACGTCGCTCATGAAGTAGTAGCGGTAGGCGTCCACGCCGAACACGCGCACCAGATCGGCCGGCATAAGACCATTGCCCTTCGACTTCGACATCTTCTCGCCCTTGGTGAGCAGAAAACCGTGGCCGAACACCGTGTGCGTGATGGGCATGCCGGCGGCCATGAGCATGGCCGGCCAGATGACGCAGTGGAAGCGGGTGATGTCCTTGCCCACGAAATGGTACTGAATGGGCCAGCGGCGATCGAACTCGGATGTGCGCTCGGGGTCGCCGTAGCCGATGCCCGTGAGGTACGCGATGAGCGCGTCAGCCCACACGTAGAACACGTGGCCCTCATCCCACGGCACGGGGATGCCCCAGTCGAAGCTGGAGCGGGAGATGGACAGATCCTGCAAGCCGCCCTTCACGAAGGAGACGATCTCGTTGCGACGGCTGACCGGTCGGATGAAGTCGGGGTGCTCGTCATAGAAGGCGAGGAGCTTGTCCTGGAACTCGGAGAGCTTGAAGAACCAGTTCTCCTCGCCCGAGGACTCGTAGCGCACCGGGCGCTTGCAGTCGGGGCACACGAATTCGCCGTCCTCGTTCTTCTCCAGATCGCTCTCGGCGTAATAGGTCTCCTCGTGCACGCAGTACCAGCCCTCGTAGGCGCTCTTGTACAGCCAGCCCGCGTCGTAGAGCCCCTGCCAGAACTTCTGCACGGCACGGGTCTGGCGATCCTCGGTGGTGCGCACGAAGTTGGTGTAGTCGATATCCAGCGTCTTCCACGCATCGGTGAAGGCCGGGGCCAGCGAGTCGCACCAGGCTTGCGGGGTCATGCCGTTCTTTTCGGCAGTCTCGGCGATCTTCTGGCCGTGCTCGTCGGTGCCGGTGACGAACGACACGTCGTAGCCGTTCATGCGCTCGTAGCGCGCGATGGTGTCGGCGGCCACCGTGGTGTAGGCGGTGCCCAGATGCGGCGCGGCGTTGATGTAGTAGATGGGCGTGGTGACGCCGAAGGTTCCCTTAGGCATAGCGGGTAAGACTCCTTTTCCGGGCGCAGGCGGCCGATGACACCGCCGCTCCCCTTTAGGGTTGTTGCGTGCAGGCTATCTTAACACAGGGAAGGGCCGCACGATCCTTCGACTCCGCGCTGCGCCGTAGGCGCGTGATGGCGCGGGGCCGTAAGGAACGCCAGGGCAGCAAAGGTGGCGGGGGACGCAAGCGCCGCAAGGATCAGGCGCGTCCGAGGATTCCGCCCAGCGTGGCCGCCAGGTCCTTTATGCTGATGGGCTTGGAGAGATGGTCGTCGGCTCCAGCGCGCTTCGATTCCTGAACATCTTCGGTGAACGCATTGGCCGAGAGCACGACAATGGGCAATGCGCGCAAATCATCCCGCGCGCTCTCGCGGATACGGCGCGTGGCCTCCAGACCGTTCATGACAGGCATCTGGATATCCATGAGCACCACGTCGAAATGCCCCGGCTCGCTCGCATCCAGCGCATCGAGGGCCTCCTGGCCGTTGGCCGCCGTCTCGGCCGCTGCGCCGAGGGACTCCAGCAGCGCCACGGCGATCTCGCTGTTAAGCTCGTTGTCCTCCACAAGCAGCACGCGCACGCCGCTCAAGTCGGCGCCCCTCGGCGCGGGCGCATCCCCCTGCGAAGCATCGCGCGCATCGTCGGCGTCGTCGCTTTCCCCAAGGACGCCTTTCGCATCCCTTTCCACATAGCGCATGCTCACCCGCACCGTGAACACCGTGCCGCGACCCGGCTCGCTTTCCACATCAATCGTGCCGCCCATCAGCGAGACGACGGACTGGGCGATGGAAAGCCCCAGCCCCGTGCCCTCCACGGACTCGGTGCGCGAGTCGTGCTCGCGCGCGAAGGGCTCGAAGACGTGCGCCAGAAACTCCGGCGCCATGCCGCAGCCGGTGTCGGCGAAGACGAACTCGTAGTCGCTCGTCCCCTCGACGCGAGAGGCGTGCTCGACAACCCGCAGCGACACCGAGCCGCCCGCCGGCGTGAACTTCACCGCATTGCCGAGCATGTTCATGAACACCTGCTGCAAGCGAAGCCCGTCGCCCTCTACCAGCGGATGGGCGAGCCCTTCGAATTCAATCGCGAAGGCGATGCCCGATTCTTCGCAGCGCTGCGAGAACATCGTCTCCATCTCGAGAGCCAACGCTCGCAGATCCACCTCTCCCACGGTAAGCACCAGGCGCCCGTTCTCGATCATGGAAAGATCGAGAACCTCGTTGATCAGCGCGAGCAAATGGTTGCTCGACAGCGTGATCTTCGCCAGGCAGTCGTCCACTTTCTCCGGATGCCCCTCGTTCATGCGCGCGAGCTCCGTCATGCCGATGATGGCGTTCATCGGCGTGCGGATATCGTGGCTCATGCGCGAGAGGAAGTCGCTCTTGGCGTTGTTGGCGGCAACCGCCGCGCGATAGGAGTCCTCCATGGCCAGCTGGAGCTGCTTCTCGCGCTGCTTGAGCGCCGTGACGTCCTGGGTCGTGTAGAGAAGCCGCGTCGGCATCCCCGCCGCATCGCGCTGCACGCAGATGAGGTTGATGTCCTCCCATTTGACGTCTCCCCCGCGATTCATCTGGTACTCGAAGCGGATCTCGTCGGAGCCGGGCGGCATGAGATCGATGATCGTGTGCTTGTCGTAGAGCTTGGCCACCTCCGCCTTGGCCTCGTCGCCCACGACCAGGCCCTGCAGGCGCTCTATCATGGCGGTGTAGGAGCCTTCCAACTCGTAGGGGTCGCTCGGCGTGACCGGGCCGCTCATGTAGCGGAAGCGATCGGCATCCAAATCCATGAGCACCAGCCGCTCGGTCAGCTTAGCCACCCCGCGCTGCACGTCCTCCCGATCGCGCATCGAGCGGGTGAGCGAGCGGTGGCGGCGGTTGTTGTAGAAGATAATGCCGGCAATGACGAGGACGAATACCACCACGATGACGAACAGGGCGTTCCAGCCGCCTTCATTGGCCTCGTTGATCATCTGTTCGGTAGCGGCGGCCGGGAACGTCTCCAGCATCATCCAGCCGAGACCCGGCACCTCGCGGATGCACACCGAGCCCGTGCCGCGCTCAGCCTTGTAGCTGTACGTGACCGTCTCGTGATTGGCAAAAGCGCGCTCCAGATCGCGGGCGCCGGAGGTGGCAGAGGGGTCGGCCTGCGCCTCTTGGATAAGGTTCCTGCCAACATAGGAGGAATCCGTGGCGGCCACCACCTCCCCGGTAGGCAAGCACAGCATCACCTGGGACGCGTAGCCGAAGAAATCGCCCGACAGAAGATCGGCGAGCCGGTTCTCGCTGTAGTGGGCCAGAAGCAAGCCCACGACCGGACCGTCCGCACCCTCGCGAACCGGTGCGAAGAAGTACACGAGGTTCTCATGGGTCATGCGGGTGTTGAATACGGCCTCGATGCCAGATTCGCCCGCCATGGCCCGCTTGAAGTAAGAGCGATCCGACACGTTCACCGGCTCGTGCTGGGGCGAGTGCTGCATGCCGTCGACATCAACGAAGTCGATGGTGTCGAAAGGCGAGGTCTCCTCCACGCTGATGAGCCATTCCTCGCTGGTGACGATGTCGGTCACATCCGCCGACTCCGAGGCAAGGGCGGCGATAGTCTCGATGTCTTTCTGCGTGTTCTCCATGAGGGTGGAGACCAGCACGCAGGATTGGGCCGTGGCATCGGAGACGTACTGGTTCGCCTGGGCGACGATGCGGTTGCTCGTCTGCTGCATGAAGGTGGACAGCGTGACGACGACCGCGATGAACACGAGAACGAAAGCAGCTATGGAGAGCCAGTACTTTTTCCCCTCGTCTTCCACAGCGTCCTCTCTCGTCGCGGCACAGGTAATTACACATGATACGCGAAAGAGGTCTGGTGGTAGATTACAAGTTGGCAGCGGCGGCGGAAGAGGCGACGTCGGCGAGGGTGAGCCCGGAGAGATAATCGCCGATCGCCGCTTGAAGGCCGCCCCACACGCGACGAGACGGGCAGTCCTCGGCGCGCTCGCAGGCAGAGAGCGACCCCATGCAGTCGAGCAACTCCAAGCCGTCCTCGGAGGCGGCGACGATGTCGGCCAGCGTGATGGCACTTGCATCGCGGGAAAGACGGTAGCCGCCCTGGTTCCCGCGCGTCACGTCGAGCAATCCCGCGCTGGCGAGAGGCGCGACGACCTGCTCGAGATACTTCTTGGAAAGGCCCTGGCGGTCGGCGATATCCTTCAGGGCCACCCGGCCCTCCCCCTGACTTTGGGCCAGATCGATCATGAAACGCATGCCGTAGCGGGTCTTCGTCGAAATCTTCACCGGGTCGCCTTTCTGGGAAATCATCGTGAATATGGTAACAATCATAAGAGGTTCTTGACAATCTCCGCAAGCGGTTTATATTAAACTCTAGCAAATTACTAGACTTAGATGGAGGCGCACGGCAGCAGTTCCGAGTCCCGCCGGGCGTTCCCATCCCAGACGCGGAAGCAGGAGCACCATGAGGCAGATCTACCTTGACCATGCGTCCACGACGCCCGTCCGTCCCGAAGTGGTGGAGGCCATGACCCCCTACTTCACCGAGCATTTCGGCAATCCCTCCTCTATTTACCCCTTGGGCCAGGAGGCCTCCGACGCCGTGGCCGCAGCCCGCGAGAGCCTGGCCGCCCTCATCGGCGCCGCCCCGCGCGAGATCTTCTTCACGAGCGGCGGAACCGAATCGGACAACTGGGCTATCAAGGGCTTCGCCCGGGCCAACGCCGCCAAAGGGCGCCACATCATCACGAGCGCCATCGAGCACCACGCCGTGCTGCACACCTGCCAGGCGTTGGAGCGCGAGGGCTTCGAGGTGACCTACCTGCCCGTGGACGAGCACGGCCTCGTGAGCGTGGAGGATTTCAAGGCGGCCATCCGCCCGGACACCATCCTGGTCTCCATCATGTTCGCCAACAACGAGATCGGCACCATCGAGCCTGTTCGCCAGCTGGCGGAGGCTGCCCACGAAGCGAACGTCGTCTTCCACACCGACGCGGTGCAGGCCTTCGGCCACGAGCCCATCGACGTGAACGAGCTGGGCATCGATATGCTGTCGGCGTCCTCCCACAAGATTTACGGGCCCAAGGGCGTCGGGCTTTTGTACGTGCGCCGTGGCGTGAAGCTTCAGAACCTCCTCGATGGCGGTCAGCAGGAACGCGGGCGGCGCGGCTCCACCGAGAACGTGCCCGGCATCGTCGGCTTCGCCCGCGCCGCCGAATTGGCCGCCGAGGAAATCGTCCCCGAGCGCGACCGCCAATTGGCGCTGCGCGACCACGCTATCCGTCGCATTCTCGAGGAGATCCCCTCGGCCAAGCTCAACGGCAGCTGGGAGAGCCGCCTGGCCAACAACGTGAACTTCTCCTTCGAGTTCATCGAGGGCGAAGGCATGCTGCTGCAGCTGGCCACCCGGGGCATCTGCGTGTCCTCCGGTTCCGCCTGCACCTCCGGCTCGCTGGACCCGAGCCACGTGCTTTTGGCCATCGGCCTTCCCCACGAGATCGCCCACGGCTCGCTGCGCATGACGCTGGGCCGCGACACCACACGGGAAGACGTCGACTTCGCCGTGGACTCGCTTAAGGCCACGTTGCAGAACCTGCGCATGATGAGCCCCCTGTACGAGGACTTCCAGCAGGGCAAGGTGGAATCGGTCATCGAGCGCTTCAAAGCCGACGGCTTCCCCTACGCGAACTAGCATCACTCATCACCTCCCCTCAATAGAAAGAGAGAACCCCCCTCATGGCCATGAACTACTCCGATAAAGTGATGGAGCACTTCACCAATCCCCAGAACGTCGGCGAGATCGAAAACGCGAGCGGCTGCGGCACCGTGGGCAATGCGGTGTGCGGCGACATCATGCGCGTGTACCTCGACATCGACGAGAACAACGTCATCCGCGACGCGAAGTTCAAGACCTTCGGCTGCGGCGCCGCCATCGCCACAAGCTCCATGGCCACCGTACTCGTGAAGGGCAAGACGGTGCAGGAGGCGCTGGAGGTCACGAACAAGGCCGTCATGGAGGCCTTAGACGGGCTGCCCCCGGTGAAGGTGCACTGCTCGCTGCTGGCCGAAGAGGCCATCCATGCGGCGCTGTGGGACTACGCCGAGAAGAACGGCATCGTCATCGAGGGCCTGGAGAAGCCCGTGAGCGACATCTCCGAGCACGACCACGGCCACGGCGACGAGGACGACGAGTAGCCGCTGGCTCTCCGACAAGCCGCTGGTTCGACCCGGAAGCCCAAGGGCTTCCGGGCTCTTCTCTTTTCAAGCCGGCGCGTGCCGCAAAGTCGCCCACCCCTACGCTGCAACGACGATGACGTTCATGCCGTCGCCCGCGCAGGTTTGCAGCACCACCGACTCGCCGTAACCGGTTACCCGCGAAGCGATGGTCTTCCACGTGGCCGTCTCCTCCACCTGGAACACATCCCTCACCGTATAAGTGCGCCGCCCTCCCGAGCGGTCGCACACGACGACGGCATCGCCCGAGGACAGCGAACGCACCGGTGCGAACGAGCCGGGGTTATGTCCGACGAAATAGCCCCAGCTGCCGTCATCCACCGCGTCCGACCCCAACCACAGACCTCCCCCGGAACTCGGTGTCGTGCCGCCGCGCACATCGCGGTAGGGAATGGCGGTACCGTCTACCACCAGCGTGCCAGGCTTGAGCGTTCCATCGACGTTCGATCCCTCATCAGATGGCACCTCTTCGGAAGCGGAAGAGCCGGCTTCCGCCGATGTTTCCACCGAAGGTTCGGGCCCGGGCGCGCTCGGCTGAGAGGCAAATCCCCCACCCTCCCCCGCGCTTCCGGATTCCTTCGACGCCTCCTGGCTGCCGCGTTGCTCGTCCACCCGAGCCGCCTCTTCCGAACGCGCTGCCGCGACCTCGCCCGATGAGGTACCTGAGCCCTCGGCTGAAAGATGAGCGCCCTGTGCCCCGGCGGCTTCGGCCGGTGCTTGCTCCCCTGCTTCCGTGGCGGCTTTCCGCTCCGCCGCGTCCGTTGCCCTATAGGCCGCAAGCGCCTGCCGCACTTCGGCGCGATGGGAACGGGCCGCAGCGGCCACCTTCTCCTCCAACTTCTGGCCCACCAACGGAGCCCAAGCGTCCCCGGCTCTCACACTTTCCTCAGGCACGGACCCCTCACTTCCCCAAGCTACCGCGCCAAGCCCCAGGCCAGCGCCCAAGGTAAGCGCCAGCGCTCCTGTCACCACAGCCTTCTTTTTGCGTCCAACAACCTCTCCCATGCTCTCACCAGGCCTTTCGCTCTCAAAACCGAATGTTTGTTCGCATTGTAATGTAATACAAGCCCAATGAAAAGCCCTTTTAGTACAAAAGTTCGCTTCAATTTCGCAGTGCCGAATCCCGACGCTAGCGCAGCTTGGCGCGGCGCTCTTTCCAGTCGGGCATGAAAGTGTCCATAAGCGCGTGGAAGCGAGGGCCGTGGCCGCGCTCAAGCAGGTGGCACAGCTCGTGGACGACCACGTATTCCAAGCACTCCGGCGGGTAGAGGGCCAAGCGCACGTTGATGCAGATGCGGCCGGTCGAGGGCTGGCAGCTGCCCCAGCGACTCGTCATGTTGCGGTAGGCGATCTTGCCCGCCTTCACGCCCATGACGGGCTCCCACGCCTCGATGAGCGCCGGCACGCAGGCCGCAACGACCGCTTTCCACTGGGCCACTTCCGTAGGCGTGGCCGCGGCGGCCTCGACACGGGGCGATTGCGCGATCTCCTGCTGCTGGCGCTCTATCCAGTCGCGCTTCTCCCCCACGAACTTCCGGATGGTGGCGAGCGGCAAGTGCAGGGGCGCCGACACCTCGATGCGCCCGTCGGGAGGCTTTACCCGCAGGTGCATATTCTTGATGGCCTTGCGGGTGAGCCAGACCTCCAGCCCGTCGATGAAGACGAGCTCGGGAGGCATCATTTTTGCCGGACGCTTTCTCGCTGCTGCCATGAAATTATTCGACTCGCTTCGCTCGCTCAGAATGACACCGAAGTCATCGCGCGGCCTCCATGGCCAGGTTGTAGGCGTCGTTGCGGGAAATGCCGAACTCGGCGACAAGGTGCTTGGTGACCTCCTTGGTGCGCAGGCCCTCCGCCACCAGCTCGACAGCGCGCTCGGCAGCCGATGCCGCGGCCTCCTCGGCACCGACGGCCGCCTCCGTCTCGCCCGGGGCGTCTATCACGAGCGCGATCTCGCCGCGAACGCCGCCGGGCTCCTCGGCACGGGCCGCGAACCGCTCGCGCAGCTCGGCGGCACTCCCCCGGGCCACCTCCTCGTGCAGCTTCGTCAGCTCGCGGCAGACCGCCACCTCGCGCCACGGCAGCACCTCGGCGATGACCGAAAGCGCCGCCACCAGCCGGTTCGGGCTCTCGTAGAACACGAGAGCCGCGTCCAACCCGGAAAGCTCTGCGAGCACCGTCCGTTGCTCGGTCGCCTTGCGTGGGAAGAAGCCGCCGAAGTAGAAGCGCGGGCACACCGTTCCCGAGGCCACGTAGGCGCAGGCCGCCGCCGAGGCGCCGGGCAGCACCTCCACGGCCACACCGGCCTCGCGCGCCGCGGCCACAAGTCGCAGCCCCGGGTCGGACACGCCGGGCATGCCGGCGTCCGAGCAGTAGGCCACCACCTCGCCGGCTGCCACGCGCTCCACCACGCCCGCAGCCCGCGAGCCGATCATCGCCTCGTCCAGCCGCGCGAGCCGCTTCTCGATCCCGAAATGCGCGAGCAGCTTCCCCGTTACCCGGGTGTCCTCCGCGCACACCACGTCGGCCTCGCGCAGCGCCTCCAGCGAGCGCAGCGTCATATCGCCCAAATTCCCAATGGGCGTCGGCACGATGACGAGTTTTCCCGAAGCGTTGGCGGATTCCACTACCCCACGACCTCGGTGGTCTCCACCTCTACGGATGCCGCCACGGTCTCGGGTTCCTCAGGCGCTCCGTCGCGGGCCACCGCCCGGGCGGCACGGGCCTCGGCCTCCTTCTCGGCCAAATTCGCCTTGGCCACGGCGATCATGAGCTTGATGCGGTTGAGCTGGTTCACCTCGCTCGCACCGGGGTCGTAGTCCACGGCCACGATGTTGCTCTCCGGGTAGCGGCGGCGCAGCTCCTTAATGGTGGCCTTGCCCACCACGTGGTTCGGCAAACAGGCGAAGGGCTGGGTGCACACCACGTTCGGGCAGCCGGAGCGAATGAGCTCCACCATCTCAGCGGTGAGCAGCCACCCCTCGCCCATGGAGTTGCACAGGGAAAGGATCTCGCTCGCGTAGTCGGCCAGCTCGTAGATGTCCGCCGGCGGGTGGAAGCGACTCGACTTCTCCAGCGCGTCGTTCACGGGCTTGCGCAGCTTCTTGATGGCGGCCAGGCCGATCTTGCTCCCGAGCGCGCTCTTCTTCGACTTGCCGATAGGCTGCTGGAAGATGCCGCCGGCGATGCCGAACAGGAAGAACTCGATAAGCCCGGGCACCACGGCCTCGCAGCCCTCGCGCTCGATGACGTCCACGATCTGGTTGTTGGCCGTCGGGTGGAACTTCACGAGGATCTCGCCCACCACGCCCACGCGGGGTTTCGTGCCCTCGCCGGCCAGGGGCAGCGCGTCGAAGTCCTCCACGATGCGGCGCACCGTGCGGCGGAACTCCGACTGGCGCACGCCGCGCTCGAGCTGGTGCTTGCAGGCGTCCATCCAGTACTGGAACAGGCGGTTCGCGCTGCCCGGCTCCACCTCGTAGGGGCGCGTGCGATACAAGCACATCATGAGCAAATCGCCGTACTGCAGCGCGTAAATGGCCTGGTAGAGCATCTTCGGCGTGATCTTGAAGCCAGGGTTCTCCTCGCCCAGGTCCTTGAAGGAGATGGCGATGACCGGGATGTGCCCGAGCCCCACGGACTTCAGCGCCTTGCGGATGAGCGAGATGTAGTTGGTGGCGCGGCAGCCGCCGCCGGTCTGGGTGATGAGCACGGCCAGCTTGTCGGTGTCGTACTTGCCCGACAGCACCGCTTCCATAATCTGGCCCGTGACCAGGATGGACGGGTAGCAGATGTCGTTGTTCACGTACTTCAGGCCCGCGTCCACCGCGCCGTGGTCCACCGAGGGCAGAAGCGCCACGTTGTAGCCGGCGCGCTTGAAGATGGGCACCAGAAGCTCGAAGTGGTAGGGGGCCATCTGGGGCGCCAGAATCGTCCAGCCCCCATCGCGCATCTGCTCGGTGAACTGGGGGCGCGCGAACTCGGTGGAGGCGCCCTCGCGCTGCTCGATCTCGGCCGCGGCCACCACGCCATCGGCCTTCTCGGTGAAGCTGGCGGGCACGAGCTTATCCAGGTTGTCCAAGTCGATGCACGCAGCCGGACAGCCCCTCTTCTCGGCGGCGGCGTCGGCTTCCGCCTCGGCCTCGCGGTCGGCCTGGTCCTTCAAGGCCGCCAAAAGACTGCGCACGCGAATGCGCGCCGCGCCCAAGTTCGACACCTCGTCGATCTTCAGCACCGTGTACACCTTGCCGGCCGCTTCCAACACCTCCTGCACCTGATCGGTGGTGAGGGCATCCAGGCCGCATCCGAAGGAGTTCAGCTGAATGAGATCGAGATCCTTACGCTGGGTGACCACCTTGGCCGCCGCGTACAGGCGCGTGTGGTACATCCACTGATCCACCACGCGAATGGGCCGCTCCAGCTGGCCCAAGTGCGCCACGGAGTCCTCGGTGAGCACGGCCAAACCGAAGCTCGTGAGCAGCTCGGGGATGGCGTGGTTGATCTCGGGATCCTGATGGTAGGGGCGCCCGGCCAACACGATGCCGCGCGTGCCGGTCTTCTCCATCCACGCGAGGGTTTCCACACCCTTCGTGCGAATATCGCGTTTGAACGCCTCGTCCTCGGCCCAGGCCGCCTCCACCGCCGCCCGGATCTCGTCAGCCGTGAGCGCGGGGCCGCACCCGTTCGTCTCTTTCGCAAAGTTCTCGGTCAGCTCCACCACCAGGCGCTCGGCCAGCTTGTCCTTGTCGTGGTAGGGCACCCACGGCGACACGAAGGCCACATCGGTCTCGCGCAGCTCGTCGATGTTCAGGCGCAGCGCCTCGGGGTAACTCGCCACAATGGGGCAGTTGAAGTGGTTGCCGGCGGTCTCGTCCTCCTGGCGCTCCCACTTCGAACACGGCATCCAGATGAAGTCCGGGTGCTTGTCGAGCAGGTTCATGATGTGGCCGTGCGAAAGCTTCGCCGGATAGCACACGCTCTCGGAGGGCATCGATTCGATGCCGGCCTCGTAGGTCTTCTTCGTGGACGGGTCGGACAGCACCACCCGGTACCCCAGCTTCGTGAAGAAGGTGAACCAGAACGGGTAGTTCTCGTACATGTTGAGCGCGCGCGGGATGCCCACGGTGCCGCGGGGCGCCTCCTCGGGCGCCAGGGGCTCGTAGCCGAAGGTGCGCTCGGCCTTGTACTCGAACAGGTTCGGCACGGCCGACTTCTCGGTGCCGGTGCCCAAACTCTCGCCCTTCTCGCAGCGGTTGCCGGTGATGAAGCGGCGGTGCTTGCCCGTCGCCGCATCGATGCCGAAATCGTTCACTGTGAGCAGGCAGGCGTTCGAGCAGCCCTTGCAGCGCACGGTGCGATGCGTCGGCGCGAGCGCCTCGATCTCCTCAAGGGACAAAAGCCCACTCAGGGGCACCTTCGGGCCCAGATCCGGCGACAGCGGCACGTTCTCGGTGCGCCGACGCGTCTCCTCAAAGCGGTCGCGGGCCAACAATGCCGCGCCGAAGGCGCCCATGTTGCCGGCGATGTCGGGACGGATGGCGTTCACTTCGGAGAGCTGCTCGAAGGCGCGCAGCACCGCATCGTTCAAGAAGGTGCCGCCCTGCACGATGACCTTCGTGCCCACATCGTGCGGGTCGCGAATCTTGATGACCTTGAACAGGGCGTTCTTGATAACGGAAATCGCCAGACCCGCGGCGATGTCGCCTACGGTGGCGCCCTCCTTCTGGGCCTGTTTCACGCGGCTGTTCATGAACACGGTGCAGCGGCTGCCCAGATCCACCGGGTTCTCGGCGGAGATGGCCGTGGCGGCGAACTCGGCCACGTCCAGGTTCAGGCCGCTCGCGAAGGACTCGATGAAGCTGCCGCAGCCCGAGGAACAGGCCTCGTTCAGCATGATGTGGTCGATGACGCCGTCCTTCACGCGCAAGCACTTCATGTCCTGGCCGCCGATGTCCAGGATGAACTCCACGCCGGGCAGCATCTCCTGGGCGCCGCGCAAATGGGCCACCGTCTCAATCTCGCCGGAGTCGACCCGCAGGGCCTCCAGCAGAAGCCCCTCGCCGTAGCCGGTCACCGTGGCGTGGCCTATCTGCACGAGCGGCTCATCCGTTTCCGGGTCGCGGGGCAGCGCCTGGTACAGCTCGGCCACGGCCGCCTTGGCGCAGCCCAGCACGTCGCCCTTGTTCGAGGCGTAGGTGGACCACAGAAGCGCCCCGTCCTCGCCGATGAGCGCCGCCTTGAACGTGGTGGAGCCGGCGTCGATGCCGAGGAAGGCCACGCCCCGGTAGTCCTCAAGCGACGCGCGACGCACGCGCTCGGCGTCGTGGCGAGCGTGGAACTCCGCCAGCTCCGCCTCGTCGGCGAACAGCGGCGCCAGGCGTACCACCTCCGAGCCCTGCATGTCGCCCAGGCCCTCCAGGCGCGTCAGCACATCGAAAAGCTTCTCGGGCCGCGCGCCCTCTGCCACACCGGCGATGGCGCAGCCGGCAGCCACGAACAGGTGCGCGTTCTCGGGCACGATGATGGCCTCGTCGGTCAATTCCAAGGTTTCGTAGAAGCGCTTGCGCAGTTCGGGCAGGTACTGCAAGGGGCCGCCGAGGAAGGCCACATGCCCCCGGATGGGCCGGCCGCAGGCGAGACCGGAGATGGTCTGAGTCACCACCGACTGGAAGATGGAGGCGGCGATGTCCTCCTTGCGCGCGCCCTCGTTCAGAAGCGGCTGAACATCGGTCTTGGCGAACACGCCGCAGCGGCTCGCGATGGGGTAGATGGTCTCATGATCGGCCGCCAGCTCGTTCAGGCCGCCGGCATCCGTGTCCAGAAGGGCCGCCATCTGGTCGATGAAGGCGCCCGTGCCGCCGGCGCAGGTGCCGTTCATGCGCTGCTCGATACCGTTGTCGAAGTAGATGATCTTCGCGTCCTCGCCGCCCAACTCGATGGCGACGTCGGTTTTGGGGATGAAGGTCTCCACCGCCGTCTTCGACGCGATGACCTCCTGCACGAAAGTGACATCGAGCCACTGGGACAGAAGCAGGCCGCCCGATCCGGTGATGGCGATGGTCATGGTCTCGTCCGGATAGGCCGCGGCGGCCTCGCGCAGCACCTCCACGATGGTGGCGCGCACGTCGGCGTGATGGCGGCGGTACACCGCCCACAGGATTTCGTTGTCGTTGTTCAGCACCGCCAGCTTCACCGTGGTCGATCCCACGTCGATGCCGATATGGAAGGGGCACGCCTCCGCAGCGGCGCTGGCCTCGGCGGAAGTCTGGGCCGTCTCCACCGTGGTCACCCGCGGCGCGCAAGAGGCGCACGCCGCAGATGCCAGCTCTTTCGCCGAGGTTGAGGCCTCGGTGATGATCTCAGTGTACTTGCTGTTCTTGGTGTTTTTCTTCATCGGACTTTCTCCCAACTTGCAGCTCGATGGATTCGCCGGGTTTGATGAACAGAAGGCGCATGGCGATGCGCGCCATGGTCTCAGAGGATTCGGGGCAGCCGCGCTCGATCCAGTGGGCGATGATGCCCAGGTAGGCGGCGGCGTAGAAGGCCACATAGTACTCCACGAAAACCGTAGGGTTGTCGCGATACTTCTCATGCAGGATGTTCTGCACCAGGTTCTCGCAGACCGCCTCGCGCAGCCGCGGCCCGAAGCGCACATCGCCCCCGGGGCCGAGCACCGCGTGCAAAAAATCGCTCTGCTCGCGCAGGTAGTCGAAGAGCTCCACGAGAAACGGCAGCGGCCGGCCCGTCGCGCGGAAGGCCAGCATATCCGCCAAGGTGATGGACTGCATGCGTCCCTGCAGGGCATCGAGGTCGGCCATGACCTCGTCCTCCAGCACGGCGAGCAGCCCGTCCTTGTCGCGGAAGTGGTTGTAGAAGGTGCCACGGGACGTATCGGCCCGCTCGCACAGATCGTTCACGGTGAGCGCATCGTAGCCGCGCTCCTCCATGAGCTCGATGAGGGCGCCGCGCAGGGCCCGCCTCGATTTCGCGATGCGCCGATCCTCGCAGGGGGCGGCCGGCGCGCAGGTTGCCGTGGCTATGACGGTCTCCTTCGTTCGGTTGCGATACAGCGGTCGGATTTCGACAGAACGGCCAAAATTGGACACACTGTTCAATAGCTCGCATTATAGAGAGCGCCGCCCTTTTCGGCAACCCCTTCCTTCCCCTTCCACCACCCTTCCAAAAGCCTGTTTTCTTGTCGAAGGCGGCCCGCAGTTGCTCTTTTCCTGGTATCTTGGGGTTTCGCATTCGTACCACCGCGTTTATCGAGGAGGCAGGCGCCTGCGCGCCGAACCCTATGGCAAACAGACCTGGCAAGCATTCCGCTCCGCTCAACTCCGGCACCTCGCGCCGGGGCGCCCACTCGGCGCCGCTCGGCTCCACGCAGGGACGCCGCGGTTCCCACTCCGCCCCCGTAACGAGCGCCGGCCGCAGCACCCGGAGCGCCCAGGCCGCCCGTTCTCGCAGCGCCCAGGCGGACGCCTCGCGGACGCCTCGCGCCTCCCGCGCCCGCTCCTCCTTCGAGGGCACCGGCTTCGCGCCGACCGCAAGCCCCGTTTCCGCCGCGGGCGGCTCCCAAAGCTTCGCTGCCACGGACAGCCTTGCCCACGCCAAAGCGGCTCGCAAGAAGTCGCGCGGTAAGAAGATCGCTCTCGGCATCGCCGCGGCCCTCGTCGTCATCCTCGCCGGTGCCGGCACGGCGCTCGCGCTCTACCTGAACGGCATCAACGCCACCATCCAGGGCGGCCTCGATGACGCCGAGTTCAAGGAGCTCGGCGAGCAGCTGGCCCCGGCCAAGGCCGACGGCTCCTATTACGTGGGCATCTTCGGCAGCGACGCCCGCAAGGGCGAGACAGCCAGCCGCTCGGACGTGACCATGCTCGCCCGCATCGATCCCGACAAGGGCGTGGTCGATCTCATCTCGGTGCCCCGCGACACCATGATCAATATCGAGGGTCACGGCACCCAGAAGATCAACGCCGCCTATGCCTTCGGCGGCCCGTCCGAGGCCGTGAAAACGCTCTCCACCTTCGCCGGCGTGCCCATCACCCACTACGTGGAGGTGCACTTCGAGGAGCTGAAGGACGTTGTGAACGAACTCGGCGGTATTCAGGTGAACGTGCCCGAGAGCTTCTATTCCGACACGAGCGGCATCTCCCTTGAGGCCGGCGAGCAGACCCTCGACGGCGACCAGGCCCTCGCCTTCGCCCGCGAGCGCCACGCCACCCGCGCCGGTGACTTCTCCCGCGCCCAGGCCCAGCGCATGATCATCGAGGCCATCGTGGAGAAGGTGCTCTCGAAGTCCATCACCGAGATCCCCGGTACCGTGGAATCCCTCGCCCGCTGCGTGACCACCGACTACTCCGTGACCGATCTGGTGTCCCTCGCGCTCACCTTCAAGGACAAGGGACTCACCATGTACTCGGCCGCCTGCCCCAGCTACACCCTGAACCAGGACGGCATCAGCTACGTGGGCACCCAGTACGCCGAGTGGCAGGACATGATGCGCCGGGTAGACGCAGGGCTTGATCCAACCGACACCTCCGCGGAAATCCCCGAGCCCCAGGCAAGCGATACCGAACTGGGCGCCGCCACCAACGCCGCCTCCCCCGCCGAGTACCGCGACCTCATGGCCGACGCCCTCACCACCGACGACGTCGTGGACGTGGAGTAGGCACGAATCCGCACCAGAAACGCCGAGCGGCCCGGACACTCGCCCGGGCCGCTCTTTTTTGCAAGATCAAAGGCAACCGTCAAATAGCTGCCGAAAGTTCATTCATCTTCCTTCGCACGGGCGCGTTGGGCCAGACGCCACGCCGAGCCGAGATTGAGCGCCCCATGCACAACAAGAAGCGCGAGAAGCACCTTGGCGGAAGCAGCATGCAGCGGCCCCCAAAAGTAATAGCCCTCGGCATAAAAGCCAAAGGCAGGCAGAACTGTTCCCGATTCCATGAGACCCGACAGGACAACAACTGCAACGGAAAGCACCAGCGCAGCATCGAGCAAAATTCGTCCCTTTGCTCGCCAGGCGCCCCGACTCGTCAAAAGGTGGCCGGCAAAATCAACATGCTGGGCCCCGTGCACAAGCAGGACCAACCCGATACCAAGCCCCAGCCACTCGTGCGCGCCAACGCCCGTCATCGCAGGCAGCGACACCACGATATACAAAACCAGCGCCAGCGCATCAACAACGAGCACTCTCATGAGCGTCCCACCTTCCGCACGATGCCGACAAGCGCCACCACAAGGGCCACCGGCATAAGTATCCACAGGTTCAAGCTCGCATCCGATGCCTGGTGGTAGCGCGAGCCGAGAGTTTCCCAACCATGGCACTCCACCGATGCGCAGGAAGCTTCCGGGCACGTCATCTCGTGCACGCCATCCGGCTCGGGCACGTCGTCGAAACCGTGGCAGCTTCCTGAAGCGCATCCCACCACAGGACAGGGTGAAGTCTCCGTAATGGGTCGCACACTCAACGCCTCAGGCTGAACAAGCATCACAGCACCGACCGAACAGACTGCGGCCAGCAGAAACACCGCCGCCGTCACGGCGATCTTTTTCATAGGACTCCTTCCTCCTCCGAAAGAGAAGGGCCGCCCGCCCTGCGGCAGGCGGCCCGCATGTCAGAAAGACGCAGGGCTGATTGGAGGGCTCGGCTCGCGTCCGCGCAACTGACTACTTCTCGGAGGGACGCAACGGGAGAAACTTGAGCCCCAAGAAGAACACGAGGAACCCAAGGGCCACGACGCCCAGCGTCACGCCCGCCTCCAGCGGCGTCGGCCAGTAGACGAGGTTCGCATAGGCATCGGCAAGCGTGCCATCGGCGTAGGTGATGCTCATGGAATTCACTGCAGGTGCCATGTCGGCCAGGTTAGTGATTTGGAATCCGCCCACCAGCAGCTGAACGCGCTTGCAGAAGATGCCGGCGATGGCCAGCAACGAAGCCGTCACCAGAAGACCGTTGCGACGCAGGGCAGGAGTCAGGCAGATGACGGCGCACGCGACACAGCCGATGATCTCGAACCAGAAGTAGGGGGCCAGAGGACCTTGGGTCAGCATGGCCACTACCTCTGCCCCTGCGCCACCCGGGAACCCTTCGGTAAGCAGATCACAGCCAAAGAAGTACAAATCCACCAGCACAAAGGCTCCGAGCAGCTTGGCGAGACGCACGATGTTGTCTTGCTCCACGTTGAGGTAACCGGCACGGCGCAATCCAATGACAACAGCCATCACGAGCGCCGTACCACACACCAGAGCGGAGGACACGAACCAAGGAGCCAGAAGGGCTGTATGCCACATCTCGTGCCCCTGCTGAAGACTGAAGATCCAGGCAGTTACCGAATGGACGAGCACGGCGGTAACGAGAGCGATCACCGAGATGACGCGCAAGGCCACAGCGCTGACCTTGCCGCGCTCGGCCTGAATCTGGGCCCACAGGTATACGCACGACAGGATGAGGTAGGTGGAAAGGACAATGATATCCCACATAAGCGGGCTGCCCAGATTGGAGTAAACGAACAGCTCCCACACGCGGAAGGGCTGGCCCATATCCACCACTACAAGACCGATGGCGACCACCGTGCAGGCGATGGATGAGAACACCGCCACTTTCGAGATACCGCCGAAGCCGCGGATGCCGAGGGCCTTGGGCACCGACGAGATGATAAGACCGCCGGCCGACAGGCCCACGAAAAACATGAAGCCCGTGATGTAGAGGCCCCAGCTGTCGAGGTTGCGCATGGCGGTCTGCACCATGCCGCCCGACAGCTGCATAAACCACAGCACCAAGCCGACCACCATCACCACGGCGCTCACGCCGATGGCAACATTGAGAGCAGGACTCTTGACGGCCGTCGACGCGTGCTCACTAGCACGCCCTCGATCGCTGGACGCTGAGAAATCGAGGTCATCGCTGGCAAGGGCTCCACCCTGCATATACTCGGACATAATGTCACTCCCCTCTGCTAGACGAGATAGTAAGTTGAAGGCTCCGTGCCACGATCTTCCAAGAGCCGCTTGTGCGACCGTTCCGCAAGAAGACGGCTTACCTCAGAAGTCGGGTCATCTAAGTCGCCCCAAAAACGTGCTCGACCCACGCAAAGGTGCATGCAAGCCGGCTCAATGCCTTGAGACGTGCGGTGGTAGCAGAACGTGCACTTCTCCACGACGTGCTGCTGATGTTCGGGCGCATCCTTGCTGCCCATGGCATAGTCCATGTGGAATACGGGCTCTTCCCAGTTGAAAGAACGCACACCGTTGTAAGGGCAAGCACTCATGCACATGCGGCAGCCGATGCACTTGTCGTAATCCTGGCGCACCACTCCCGTTTCGGGATCCTTGTAGGTCGCTCCCACCGGGCATACCTTCACGCAGGCGGGATTCTCGCAATGCTGGCAGGCGACGGGGATATAGCCGAACTGCAAATTGTCAGGATACGAGCCGCCCACCATGTCGAACCCCATCTCGCCACCGTTATCGGTGAAGATGCGGTTCCACCATACATCGTTGGGCAAGTTGTTCTCCGTTTTGCACGCCATGGCACATACGTGGCAGCCAATGCACTTCTTAGTGTCGATCACCATTCCATAACGGGTCATTTATCTCACCTCTCCCTCGTACTTGCGCACTTCGACGAGCGTGTCGTCGAACGACGTGTTCATATGAAGCAGATTCAAATGGTCGCAGGTCAGCTCTTGATAGCTGCCCGCCACATAGGCTCCCCGGTGCCATCCCTTGGGCGAGGAGACCATGCCCGGCCTGACGCCCATATCGAATTTCGCCTTGCACACGCAGTGGCCCCGATCGTTGTAGGCCTCGACGTAGTCGCCCTCAGCGATGCCGCGCGCTTCGGCATCAACGGGGTTCATGCGCAAATAGGGCTCCGGATCAAGCTCGCGCAGCACAGGAGCATGGTTGTACTGGGTATGCAAGTGCCATCTTGTGCGCTCGCAATAATGGTACAGGGGATATTTTTCGTGCTGCTCGCTCTCATCGTAGGCCTCGAAGGGCGTATGGTAGGTGGGCATATGGTAAAAGTCCTTGTCGATGGGCTTGCCGATGTCGATGCGAGCGCCGGGATTCTCCACGTAGAATTCCAGACGGCCGGAAAGCGTAGGCCAGCGCTGTTCTTCCCAGTGAATCCAGTTCTCGTCTCGGTCGGCCAGCACGCCCTTCTCCTTGAGGTTGTCGAAGGTAATGCCCACCGGCTCGCCCTTCTCGGTATCGACCACCATGCGCATCATTTCCTCGTTGGACTTGGCGTAGAACGCCTTGGCCGCCTCGTTGTCCATGCGCTCGGCAATGGCCCGGAAGATCTCCACGTCCTCCTTCGCCTCACCGATGGGGTCGGCCACCTTGTTCGCCATGTACAGGAAGGGAGTGTGCGAGCTGGCCTGAATCCAGTCGTACTCGAAGTAGTGGGCGCAGGGCAGCACAATGTCGCTGTACTCGCAGGTTTCGGAGAACTCCATGTCGTTCGTCACGATGCAGGGGATCTTCGGCAAGATCTCCTCGATGGTCTTGCGCTGGGCCGCATAGCTGCCGACCGGGTTCGCCCCTATGTTGTAGAGAAGGCGCACGGGGAAATCCTCGCCCTTCAGCTTGCCCGTTTCCAAGACCTCGGGCAGATGAAGCCACGGCAGCTCGTCGTGAAGGCCCTTGAGTCCCGCCGGGAAGGCGAGGCCGGCCATGTTGATCGTCGGCTTGCTCTTCCCCAAATGCCCGATAGAGGCGCCGCGCTTGCCGATATTGCCCGTAAGGGCGGCGAGGCAGGCCCAGGTCATGCCCATCTCCTCGCAGTTATCGTACAGGTGGTAGCCCGCATAGATGGTCGAGGGCGTGTCCTGGGAGTACATGCGGGCAAGCTCCACGATGGTATCCGCCGACACCTCGGTGATGCCCTCAGCCCACTCTGGCGTGCACTCGGCCATATGCTCCTTGAACAGCGACCAGGCCGTGGTAACTTTCACGCCGTTTACCTCGAAGCTGCCCTCGAGTGCGGGGTTGGCCACGTCATTGATGAGGCCCCAGGCGTCCTTGTCGGCGTCCCATACCACATAGTGGGCCGACTCCTCCAACGTGGGCACCTTGCCGGCCTTCACGCCCTGGAGTAGCAGTGTGCCGAAGAACGGGTACTCGGGCAGCTGTGCCGGGCCCTCCTCGCCGAAATCCGTCGCGCGGAGGAAATGGCCGTTGTCCTCGCGCACGAGCAGGGGAGCGCAGGTCTTCTCGCGCATGAAGTCCAGGTCGTACCATTCGTTGGCGATGATAGCGTTGAGCATAGCCATGCCGAGCGCCGGATCGGTACCGGGTTTGATGGGCACCCATTTTGTGGCCTGTTGGGCCGCGATGGTGTAGGTAGGGTCGATGACGACCAGATTGGCGCCAGCGTCCTTGGCCTCCATGCAGAAGTGCCAGCTATGGGGCTGGGAGTTGGGCGGGTTCGTATCCCAGATCAAAAGCGTTTTGGCAAAACGGTAGTCGCCAGCCATGTTACGCTGGTTGAAGTCCCAACCGCTGCCGGTCACCTCTCCGATGCCGACCAGATCGCCGTAGTCCAGGCACACGTCAAGCCCCTGGAACCCAAAGGCATTCGCGAAACCAAGACCGGCGATCAAGCCGCCGTAGGCGGCGAAAGAGTTGCCGGCAGACACAAGCACGCAGTTCGAGCGCACGCCGTAGTTCTCCGTGTTGTAGGTGAGCGTATCGGCGACAAGCTGGGTAGCCTCGTCCCACGACAGGCGCTCCCACTCGTCGGTGCCGCGGTTCTCGACATGGGGCTCTTCCAAGCTCCACGTCTTCCGCTTCATGGGATACAGCACGCGGTTGAAGTCGTACATGCGGTTCGCATGGCTAAAACCACGCATACAGATTCGCTCGTAAGCGGGATACGGAAGATCCTCATTAGATCGTATGTTTACCATTTTGCCTTCGCGAACCGTGGCAACCATCGAACAATTGCCTTGGCAGTTGCAACCGCAGACGCAAACGACCTCATGCTCCTCGTCGCCCGCAGTCTCCTCATCGGTTGCAGCAAGAGCCGTCATCGTGGCTCCGCTCACTGCAGCGGCTCCGGCTACAGCAGCTGTAGTTTTGAGAAAGCTTCGGCGCGAAATGCCTTTGACCGGTACGTTCAGTTCCGACATTTCTCCTCCTATCTCCAAATGCAGCGGAATCTCTCCGCTCTCCATTCGGGCGCCATGCATAAGCGCCCGCCCTCGCGCGGGGTCGGCCCCTCCCCGCTCTCAGTGCGCAGTATAAACCCTTTGTTACTTTGTCGCAATACATTGTGACAATAAATTTGAGCCTATTTTCTCTGTTTAGCGATTCCAGCTCTTTTCAAACCCCTGGAGGCAAGGCTCACACGCATCGGCAGATCCTGTACTGTCGGTAAGCTGCACAGAAAGTTCGCCTGCGGGTACCACTTTCAGCTCCCGCAGGGAACGCCCCTCGTCCACCGCGACGTTGAAAGACACGCACAGCCGCCCGGGTTCCGGCACAGCACGACGAGCAACGGAGAGCCAGCGAGGATGAAAGGCCAACGACCCCCCTTCGGCGTCTTCGAGAACCTGGCGGCAGCCCTCCCTCTCTAGGGCTCGTCTCACCAGATCGCGATCGCCGTCGAAAGCCAGCGCGGTCTTTAGGAAGAAGTCGTCGTAGTCGAAGGCATAGCAGGCGTGAATGTCGGCGAAGGGCTCGTTCATGTTTCGCACTTGAGCTCGATGCTTGTTCTCCAATGAGCAATAATGCAGCGCCAGTCCCAAGCCTTGCTCGCGCGCCCACAGCATCAGACGCAAGCAGTCCTCCTCGCTATCCTGCACCGCCAAAGCACCCGCATAGGTGTAGTCGAACATCACCTGCTGGGGAGGGTTGCGCAGCGTAAGGCCCAAGGACTCAAACACGGGCCAGTTCCACATGGCATAGGCAAACTCCAGCAAATTAACGCCGTCAACGCCTAGGGCATCGAGCTTCGCCAAAAGCTCTTTCATGAACGAGTCGGTTCCCGGAATGACGGGCATCTCCACCATGACCGTGGGCACTTGCTCGCGCGCCCAAGCCATACGTTCCAGCACCTTTTCCAAAAGCTCCGGCTTGTCATCCTGCTTGACAGAGAATCGAATCTCATGAAGGCCCGCCCGCACGAGACGATCGATCAGCTCGCGGCTCAGCAGGTCCCCGGACGTGTACAGGCGCAGATGAGCCGCGGGAAACAGCTCGGAGGCACGGGAGAAGAAAGCCACAGCCTCGTCTGCCATCAAAAGAGGCTCACCGCCAGTAAGCGCAATGCAGGCCGGGGAGCCGGGCTCTGCAGCCAAATCGTCCAGCTGGCGACGCCATGGAAAAGGTCGCTCGCACCAGTAGGCAAAATCCTCCTGATTGGGATTGAAGCAGAAGAAACAGTCGCGATGGCAGTTGTTCGTCAAGGCAAAACTGCGGCTCACGCAGGAGCCGGTGCACGCCTCGCAGGCAACGCTCATGGGGCCGATGGCCACACTCGCTCCTCCATTGCGGATGCGAGCCCCCCGCTCGCGCAACTGGCGAAGCAGTCCCTCGCGTTCAAGTCGTTCGCTATCGTACGGGGCGAACGCTATGCCAGTCGCCTCCAGGGCGGCCATGTGCTCGGCCTCGATGTCCTCGTACAGGGCGAGGGCCGAACGGCGCCCCTCGTCGCCCGCTCCCTTTTCGGTTTCCTTCCCGACCGCCATCTTTCCCCCTGGATAGCATCGATACGAAAGCTCGATGTAGTCGTCTTAACGTCACAGTGTCACATTATCACAATATCTTGCGACAATAAAGACTTGACTTGTCCCTCTTTGCCCAGGCATGTTTCCTGCGCACGTTGACGCGCCGTTCCGCGCCCTGGCCCCTGAAGGCAAATGGGGCCTATCGCATGAAATCCCGGTGAGCAAGGCGAGCCTGTACCATGGCGACAATGTCGTCATCGGCGAGCCCTGCGTTCGAACATACGCGGATCATGTCGTCGATTACTAGCTCGATGGGAGAATCTGAAGCCGTATGAGCACCCAAATCGTGGCGCTCGGCCACGAAAGTGCCCCGCCCCTTGCGAGTAGAAATGTAGCCCTCGCGTTCCAAATCCATATAGGCGCGATTCACCGTGTTGTAGCTGATATCCAGATCCACCGCCAAGGCGCGCACCGTAGGAAGCCTATCGCCGGGGACAAAGGCTCCCGAGCCAATAAGATAGGCAATGCGGTTCTTAATCTGTATCCACACCGGAAGGCCGGAGTTGTGGTCTATAGCGAAAGATTCAAGGACGCCCATGATGCTTCTTTCTCGCGAAACGGTACTTATATCCTATCAGAGCCCTCGCCCCTCGCGTTGGACGCCTTCAGCAAAACCATCGCTTACGGCCGTGGGCACCGTGACAACAGCGCTACCGGATCCCTTCACCGTCTCGTATTGCATGAGCATGGTACGCAGCTTCAGGGCCGCGTCCTCATCCCCGTAGATGCGGGCAGCCTCAGAAAGCATCTCCGCCAAATCGGCTTCGACACTCGCCACCGTCATGCGAGCATTGCGTTCGCGGTCGGCCTGAGCCTCCAAGGACATGACGTTTTGCAACTCCGCCGGGATCACGATGTCGCGGACCTTTACGGAGATGATGTCAACGCCCCACCCCGAGGCCTCTTTCTCGATATCGGCCTTGATCTCCTCATCCAGCTGATCGCGACGCAAGGCCACCTCCCCTACCGTTGAGCGCCCCACTGCCTCGCGCAGCGACGTCTGAGCAAGATACGATATGGCCGCGTAATAGTCCTCCACTTCCACGCAGGCCTTTTCCGCATCCCACACCACCCAGAACAGCACCGCGTCGATGTTCACAGGCACAAGATCGGCCGTCAACGTACGCTCAGCACGGAAGGGGGTGGCGATAATGCGCTGATCGACGCGAATGGTCCCATGCTCCAAAATGGGAATGGTGGCATAGAAACCAGGTCCCACCACGCGGTTCAACTTGCCGAGCCGCAGCACGACCACCTTTTCCCACCCCAGAGCAATATGCAACGAAGAAGAGGCCGCAAGTGCCGCGAGCAGAGCCGCAAGAATGCCCACGAGCGAGATGCGCCCCTCCAAAAGAAGATCGCAGACAAGCGCCGCAGCGGCCGCGGCCATGAACACGGCGACGCTGAATACGAGAGCGCCGTTGCGCGACGATTTCTTGGGCACATAGGAGGTTGCCGCCAGCATTTCCGCTTCGCTGTCGCTCCACGGGCCCGGCGCAGCTTCCCATTCAGTGCGGCGCGCTTTGCGACCCCTTGCGCTTTTCGTCATCGGTCGATCCTTCCTCTCATCTTGCTTAGCAAGTTGCCTTATTGTTCATCGTATTCCAGCGTTCCCGCTGCGAGGGCACAGCTCAGCCTCCAGCTACCGCGAACGCCATACGCATCGCGAGCTCGGGGTTCTGGGAAACGTCGAAAGAGGCGAGCCCTGTCACGCAGACCCTCAGGGCCGCCCCGCCAAGGAGCACACAGACGGCAATCCAGAGGCCCTTTGTGCGCCGATCTCCTCCAGGGTAACGACACTCCAAGATAAAGGGCGCGACCAAACCGGCTAGCACGAGCACCACCCAAAACATAATCGCCTCATCACCCGTCAGAAGGGCGCGGCCCCCCGCCTCTGTTCGGATATCAGTCAGCAAAAACGTCGCAAAGAGGGCCAGAGCCACTGCCTCTGCGATGATTATCGCACGGTCCATGTGGCTTAAGCATCGCAGCGCTGAACCGAACGGCACGCGAGAATCAACGAAAGACGCAACGCCGAAGGCCACGGCCACCCCGCATGACAGCGACGAGAGACAAAAGAGTGCCGGCACAAGCCACGACCCAAAGGCGACAACCGAGGGCAGCTGCATGAGGAGCACTCCCGTGTAGACCGCTGTGATAACTCCTGCGATCACAGCGGCAACGGAGGCGACGAGCACTACGAAGAGAGGCAATCGCGCGCCAATACCATTCGAGGCAAGAGCGAAGAAAGTCGCCAAAGCGCCCGAGGCCAAAAGTGCCCACGCACCCACCGTCACGACCGTGAAGCGAGGGGCCAGCCACAGAGAGAGCACCCGCTCGGGACGGCCGGCATCGGCCATGAGGCAAAGCGATCCCACCGCCAGCAGCACCAGGCAGAGCACCCAGCCGCGGGATAACAGCTCATGGGGCACTCGCAAGTTTCTTCGCACCCACCGAATCAAACGGGGCTGCGATTTCTTTGTAGTGCGATAGGTCGCTCTCGTACCGTAGCGTCCTAAATTGGCGCATTCCAATACGCCCATAACAGCACAGGTGCCAGCCCCCGCTCCCCCGAAAAACAAGTAGGCTACGGCAAGTTCGCTGAACAACATTCTCCCCTGCCTTCCAACGCCGCCCCTACATTTCGCGAATCATCACGTGCAAGTGTATCCCCTCAATCACTTTATCGCAAGTTATTACGATAATCATTTCAAGAGCGGAATCTCCCCGTCAAACGTCAGGATCTCAGAGCCGCGCTGCAGAAAGTCGACGACGCCGCAGTGGGTGTGGTAGATGGCGACGCGGATGTCCAGGTCGTGCTCGGCGGCAAGGCGCGCCAGCTCCGGCGAGGCGGCCAGCTCGGCTGCCGCGGCCCGGGCGTTCGCCACGCTGGCCTCGTAGGGGTCGCGCACGTCGCCCAGGGCCGCGACGATGCGCTCGGTGATGGCGGCCACCGGCCCCGCTTCCCCATCGAGGGCCGCCTTGATGGCGCCGCAGTGGGTGTGCCCCAGCACCAGCAGAAGACGGGTGTGCAAGTGCTCGCAGGCATACACGGCGCTGGCCAGTTCGATGGGCCCCACCACATTGCCCGCCACGCGGATGACGAACAGCTCGCCCAACCCGGTCATGAAGACGTGCTCGGGCACCACCCGCGAGTCGGCGCACGTGATGACGCAGGCGAAGGGGCGCTGACCGTTCTCGAACAGGTCGGCAATGCGCTCCTGGGACAGATCGCGCTCATGGTCGAGCGCCTCCACGTAGATGCGGTTGCCCTCCACAAGCCGCCGCAGCGCCTCCTCGGCTGGCACATGGGCATCCCCGTCGTAGTCGTCAGCGGTATAGCCCGCCGTCGTCAATTTCACAGCTTCATCCTCGCTCATACCGTCTCCCATCTTCCCGCGCGATTCTTTCTGATGGCTCTATAATGGCCCGAAGAGAGAATTTGGGCAAAGGGGCACATCCATGAGCGGGCCGAAGACGAGTCAATTGGAAATCGAGCGGATGATCCGGGCGCAGCTTGAGGCGCTGCGCTCCGACGTGGATCACAGTCGGGCCCGGGCGCGGCGGCGCATCGCGGCGCTCCTGAACGAGCTTCTGAACGAGGCCGAAGGTTGTGCCGAAGCCGAGGAAGCCGCTGCCTCCCTGCGGCAGCTCGCCGAGGCGGCCCTCGCGCAGCTGACAGCGGAATGCGCTTTTACGCCGGCAACGGCCATGGCGGAATCCGTCGCCCGGACCGAGCGCTGCTCGTCGCGAGCCGTAGCCATCGCTGATGCCTTCGAGCGCGAGGCGCACCCCCTGGCCGAACGCATCCAGCGAGCCCGCGCCCAAGCCGCAGCCGCGTCCGAAGCACGCGACTTCACCGCCGTGCTGGCCAAGGCCGCCAAAGAGAGCGCCACAGCGGCCGCTGTGGAGGCCGCCCGCTCTTTCATGGCCGATGAGCATTGTCTGCCGTCGGAATCATCGGCCGTCGAAGCCCAGGGCGGATCAAGATCCGCCCCTATGGAGAAGGCTGCTGCAGAGGGGACGGCCATGCAGGTTGAGCCCGTAGGGGGCAACCTCGGTCGCCCCTCGCCCGCTGCTGTGGACGAAAGCGGGACATTGATCGCCCGCAACCATGTGCAAGAGGTCGCCCGTCGGGCGCTCGCGCTCATCGCCTCCCCCTGCACCCTGCCTGCCGATCGCGCCCTGCTCCTGGAAACGGCGCGCGAGCTGGGCCCGCAGGCCGCCGCGCAGCTGGCGCTTCTGCTCCCCACCATGGAATCGAACGCCGCAGCCATGGCCGATCTTATCGCCCTCATCGAGGACGCCGAGGCCGACCTGCGCGCCCAGAGCGTCCCCTTCGCGGAAGCGTTCGGCACCTTCGCTACCTTGGAGGAGGCCGTCGGCCGCCTGGAGACGCTGCGGGCCCTCCAACTTCAAGTCGATCGCAACGCCTACCTGAAGGCCTGCATCGACGCCGTTATGGCACGCCACGGCTACACCATCGCCCGCTCGGTCACTATGGGGCGCGACCTCATGGGCACCCATCGGCTCTTCGGCCGAGAAGACGCCACCGAGGGGCTGCACGCCTTCGTGTCGGATGCGGGCGACCTCATGCTGCAGGTGGCAGGGCTGCCTGGCGGCATCGAGGCAGTGGAAGACGGCGAGGTCGTGACCATGGAGGCGGCTCCTGGCGGGGCGCGCACCGAGCGACTCCTCGCCGACCAGCACGACTTCTGCGCCGTCTACGACGAGATCGCGGAGGATCTGGCCGCCTTCGGCATCACCAACACTGTGCGCTACAAGGCCGCACCCGATACCGCCTTCTGCCGCGAGATGCGAGCCGTCGCAGACGTCGAGGCGCGGGCGGGAATGGCGGAGCGCGACGGAATCCGCGCCTCCAACGAATCTCGCGGGCCAGGGCTGACCGAGGTCAGCCCCTACGGAGAAGATGCGGCGGCGAGGCGCGAAGCGCGGAAGCGCAGGCGCAGCGGCAACGCGACAAGGGAGATGAGATAGCATGCGCCTGTGCTCCTGCGGCTTCGCCAACCCCGACGATGCGATGCGCTGCGCCGCTTGCGGAGGCGCTTTGTCGCACGAAAGCGCAGGTGATACCCTGCTTTTGGAAGACGTGCGGAGCGGGGAGGTCGTCCGCATACCGGCCCCAGGCGGCATCCTTGGGCGCGCCGGCGACTTCTCGCCCGACCTCTTCTCGCCGAGGGTGTCCGGCGTCCATGCCGTGGTGGCCGTCGACAGCGAAGGGCGCTGGACCATCGAGCACACGGGCCGCAACGCGTCGGCCGTGGAGCGTGGTGGCGTCTGGTCGGATCTGCGCTGCGGCGCGCCCCAACCGCTGTTCGGCGGCGAGATGCTGAAGCTGGCCGACATGGTGTTCCGCGTGCAGGTGGGCACCCAGGCGGCTGTGGCGGACGGGGCCGCCGTGGAATCGGACGCGCAGGACGCTCCCGCCGAAACTGCCTGGTCCGTGCGATGTCCCGTGTGCGGGACCGAATATGCCGTGGAAGGCCCCGAAGGTCGCGTTGCCGCCTGCACGTTCTGCAAGGATCCGCTGGATGCCCGGCAGATCGCGCGCGTCGCGGCGCGGGCCATGTCCGGCCGGTAGGCCGCCATGTTCGTCGACCGCATCTACTTCCCCGTCACCACCTTAGGTCCCGGCGAGCGCGTCGTCGTGTGGACCTGTGGCTGCACGAAGCGATGCCCCGGCTGCGCCAATCCCGAGCTGTGGGAGACGCGCCCCGAGGCCGCCATCGAGCCCGCGCGCCTCGCTGCCGTTCTGAACGACCTTGCCGGGCGCACCGGTGCCCATCGCATCACCTTCACCGGCGGCGATCCGCTGGAACAGGCGCCGGCCCTCGCCTCCGTGCTCGCGGCTATCCGCTCCACCTTCGACGACATCCTCATCTACACCGGCTACACCTTCGGGGAGCTCACCGCCATGCCCAAATTACCGAAAGGCCTGCTTCCCCTCCCCTCCTCCCCGCAACCAAGCAGCGGCGGCCTTCCCAACGAAGGAAGCGCCGGGGCCGCCCCCAGCGCGCACCCGGAGGATGCGCCGCTCATCGACGTGCTCATCGACGGGCCCTATGTCGAGGCGGAAAACGACGGCGTCTGCGCGCTGCGCGGTTCCACCAACCAACGGGTCATCGTGCTCAATCCGGCACTGGAAACCCTGTATCATGAGGAGATGCAGAAACCGCGCTCGGTGCAGAACGCGGTGTTCGACGGCCGGGCGATATCCATCGGCATCCACGGCCGGCCCCAAACGACCCGCGAGAAGGAGTAGCCCCGTGAACATGCCTACCTGGCAGCGCGAGCTGGAGAACTTCATCGGCATCAAGCCGCTCTTCGTGCTGGAGGGCAACGTGTCCGACCTCTACCCGTGGGACTGCGAAGGGCAGACCCAGTTCCTTCCCCTCGCCCACATCCTGCCGGAGCTGTTCGCCGCGCCGGACGGCACACGGCCCTACCGGTTCCTCTACGTGGATCCGCTGCGGGGCGTGCACGATCCCCTCGGCACCGGCGAGGTGCGCGCGCTCGCCCAGGCGGCCCAGCGCGAAGCGGAACGCCTCACCGCCGAGGCCGAGGCCTTGAACCCCGGCGCCGACCCGGCGAGCCGCCAGCAGCCCTTTGCCGCCAACCGCCTCGTCCACGACTCCCTGCTCGTGCGCGCGGCCCTCTCGCGGCGGCTCGGAGAGGAAGAACCCCGCTCCGTCGCCTGCGTGTTCGACTTCGCGAGCCGGCTCGCCTCCTCGCCGGAGGACCTCACTCCCGAGGAGAACGCCGTGTTCATGAACCTGCTCCTCGGCGCGAAAGACGCCATTCGCGGGGATGGCGAGCACGTGAACACCCTCGTCCTTGTCGCCAACAAGGCCACCGACCTGCCCTCCTGGCTTGTGCGCGGCAACCCCGACGTGCGCGTCATCGCACTGCCCAGCCCCGATCGCCCGGCCCGCGAGGCCTATCTCGACATCGCCTTCCCCGACCTTGCCGCGCCCGAGCTCGACCGCCCTCGCGAGAAACTCGTCGACACCACCGACCGCATGCTGCTCACCGAGCTGGACGAGCTGCGGCGTCTGTACGCCCGCGGCGGCACGGCGCCGGAGCATGTCACCGAACTCGTGGACCTCTACAAGTACGGCATCCGCGAGAACCGCTGGAGCGCCATGATGGACAAGCTGCGCGACGACCCCGCGGCCGCCCTGCGCCGCCGCGTGAAGGGCCAAGAGCCCGCCATCGCCAAGATCGTCTCGGTGCTCAAGCGCTCGGTGCTGGGCTTCTCCGGCATGCAGCACTCATCGGGCACCAAGCCCAAAGGCGTGCTCTTCCTCGCCGGCCCCACGGGCACGGGCAAGACGGAGATCGTGAAGGCGGTCACCGAGCTTCTGTTCGGCGACGAGCGCAGCTACCTGCGCTTCGACATGTCCGAGTACGCCGCCGACGCCTCCGACCAGAAGCTCTTCGGAGCCCCGCCGGGCTACGTGGGCTACGAGGCCGGCGGCCAGCTCACCAACGCCGTGCGCGCCAACCCCTTCTCGGTGCTCCTGTTCGACGAGGTGGAGAAGGCCCATCCCTCCATCATGGACAAGTTCCTTCAAATCCTGGAGGACGGCCGCATGACCGACGGCCAGGGCCAGACGGTGTACTTCGGCGAGACCCTCATCTTCTTCACGAGCAACGTCGGCATCTCCGAAGAGCTCCTCGACGAGCACGGGCGCACCATCGGCCGCCGCAACATCGTGCAGCCCGGCGAGCCCTACGACGTCATCTGCGCCCGGGTCCAGCAGGCCATGGCCACGCACTTCAAGCCCGAGGTCTTGAACCGCATCGGCGACAACATCGTCGTGTTCGACTACATCTCGCCTGAGGCCTCGCGCCTCATCCTGGAATCGCAGATCCGGAAGATCAACGGAAACGTGCGGAACCGCTGCGGCATCACCGTGGCCGCCGCCCAGGCCACACTCGACCTTCTGGCCGAGCGCGCGCTAGCCCCCGAGGTGCGCGAGAACGGCGGCCGTGGCATCGGCAACCTGGTGGAGGATGCGTACCTGAACCCGCTGTCCACCTTCATCTTCGACGAAAACGTGGAAGCTGGCGAAGCCGTAGAAGCCGTCGCCAGCGCCGGCGCTGTCACGTTCCGCAGGGCCGATGAGGGGGCCGGAGCCACTGATGGCTGCTAGCCCGAACATCTCGCGGGAGCCGCGGCGGGACGTGGCACCCACCATCGTGGACGCCGCTCCCACGCTCGTGGACATCGACTCCACCGCCCCCGTCCTCTCCGGTGCCGACCTTCCCTTCCAAGGCGACGGAGACCGCACCTTCACCCTGCACACCGCCGACGTCATCGGAGCCGGCGGCCAGGGCACGGTCGTCGCCGCCACCGATGAGGAGGGCCGCACCTTCGTCGCTAAGATCGCCTACCAGCCCCACGCCGTGCGCGACCGCCTCGCACGCCGGGCCGTGCTCGGCTACCTGCGGCGCCTCATGGCCGAACACCCCCTCGGTGAGGAGCACTTCCGCGAGACGCACCTCATGCCCCTGTACGCCACGGGCCAGATCAGCGACGAGGTGCCGGGGCTCGGCGAGTCCACCTACGATGTGGTCGTCATGCCCCTGTGCGACGACGCCTTCACCCGCGACGGCGCCTCCTTCGAAGAGCTGCGCGACAGGATCATTCCACAGGCCGCCAGCGCGCTTGCGCATCTGCACGACGAGGGCATCGTGCACCGCGACGTGAAGCCGAAGAACCTCTATCTTCTAGAAGGCGAGGTGGTGCTCGGCGACTTCGGCATCTCCTCGGTGCTGGAAGAGGGCCGCGATACCGGCGCCACCAAGGTGGACCGCCGCACGCCGGGCTACTCGCCCCATTCCTCGGTGGTGCAGCGTGAGAACGACTGGTACGCGCTCGGCTACACCATCTGGACGCTGTACAACGGCGGCCGTCACCCGCACCAGACGCTCATCGACGGCGACGACCTGTCGGCGGTGCTCGCCGGCGGCCGTCCCGTAGCCTTCGAGGCCCGCGCGCCCGAGCATGAGACGCTGGGCCAGCTCATCTACGGGCTCACCTACGCCCATCCCCAGGGGCGCCTCGGTTACGAGGACATCCAGCGCTGGCTGGCCGACCCGGACGCGTTTCGCTACCGCGACCCGCTGGACGCCGCCGCCATGGCGGGGCCAGCGGGCTATCAGTTCGAAGGCAAGGTCTACGAGAGTCGTGCTACCCTGGTCACGGCGCTGGCGAATAATTGGGAGAAAGCCAAGCGCCACCTGTACACCCACGGGTTGGAAGACTACTTCCGCAAACTCGGCGAGACAGATCTGGCCGTGGCCCTGAACGACATCACCGACCGCGATCCGGACACGCTGCCCGAGGACGAGAACGGCGACGAGGATCTGGGGCTTTCCCGGGCGCTTACGCTCATCGACCCGGCGCGCGGCGCTGTCTTCTGGAGGGGCGAGGCCGTCGTGCCCGGGGCCTCCGCCGTAGATGCCCTGTTCGCGCGAGCCTCGGCCACGCCGCTCGGCTTCTACCGCCTTATCGCCGACGAGGAAGCGGTGCGCGACCTTCTGGGCATCGTGGCCGTGGCCGGCTTTTCGGGCCCGGCCCGCGCCGGACTTAAGTGGCTGCGCGAGCACGAGGGCGCGAATGCGGGCGAGAAGGTGGACCGCGTGCTGGCGGTGCTGGAGGCCACGGCGGCCGACAAGCAAGCCGTGCGCGCCTTCGCCGTCCGCTACGGAAGCGACGGCTGGGCGGCGTGGGTGCAGCGGAACTTGAAGGCCTACCACGGGCGCACCGGCGCCGGAGACAGGCTCATCCGGGCCGTGGGCTCCACGGCCGTGGACGACTCCGCCCCTCTTGCCGCCACCGCCGAGGCCCGCGCCCGCCTGGTTCAGCGCGCCGACGACATGGCCGCCCACACCGAGGCGAGCCCGCACATCCACCACTTCGGCATCGTCCGCGCAAGCGAGGCGGTGGTGCCCGCCACGGCTGCCGGCTACTTCACCGCGGAGCTGTTCGGCCGCCCCGTGCCCCGAGGCTTCGTCACCGAGCTCATGGAGGTCTCCGCTACCGATAAGGGCGCCGTGGCCTGGGCCCGCAAGCACCTGCGCGGTGCCCGCAGCGACACCCTTGCCGAGGACGCCGTCGCGGCCCTGGAGGAGGCCGCTTCCCAGATAGATGCGCTGGCCGACGCCGAGGGAAAGCACGCTCCTGTGGACGGCCTTTCCAAACCCGCCTTTTTCGGACGGCTCGTCCTCGCGGTCGCCTTCGTCCTTTTGGTGTGCTTCGTCACGCCCCGCTTCACCTTCGGAAGCTGGAAGAACGGCGTCGTGAACGCCGGCGAGCCGCTCGCCACGGCGGCCACGGTGCTCATCTCCCCCACCGGCATGGGAGAAAACTCGGTGTACCCGGACGCGCTCTGGGACATCTCGGCCGTGCCCACGGCCACCTTCACCGGAGCGGCGCTCCTCGGTTTTCTGGCGGCGGCCGCCACCGTGCTCGCCCCCAAGTTCGCCAGCGCCGCCTTCGCCATCCGCGGCGTGCGCACCCGCGGGCAGACGCGCCGGCGCGCCACGGCCCTGCGCAAGGAGGCGGCCCGCATTGCGGAAGGCGGCGGCGAGGCCGCCTGCTGGATCACCGGCAACGAGGAAGGGCCCGTCCCGGTGGCCCGAGACACGAGCGCGTTCATCGCGAAGACCCGGGCGCGCCGGCACCCCGAGGCCACCGCCACGGCCCTTTCCAAAGGGTTTTTCTGGGGCGGGGCGCTCATCGCGGCGGCCGGCGTCACCATCGTCACCGCCTCGGGACTGGGCTATGGCGCCTGGGCCGACCTGGCCAGCGAGACCGGTTGGTACTTCCTGCAGGACCAGCTCATCTGGGGTATCGCCTACTGCGGCCTGGCCGCCCTCTCCTTCGCCGTCATCGCCGTCGCGCGGCGCGAGCATCCCACCATGGTCACGCTGACGCTTCTGACCATCGCCTGCGTCATCCCCTTCCTCGTCCTGTTCGCAGGCACCATCGGCATCTTCATCGTCGTCCTGTACTTCATCTTCTCCCTCTTCCGCCGCTAGGAGCGCCCCATGAGCACCGATACGCCTTCAACCGACACTGCCGACGTAAGCTCCGCCGCCTCTCTGGCCACCCTGGTGCACCGTCGCCAGAACCTGCAGATCCTCGCCACCTTCGCCGCCCTCGTGGCGCTTGTGCTGCTGCTCAACCTCACGCCGGTGCCGGGCTGGGTGTGCTCGTTCATCGAGCTGGAGCCCGACGTTCCCGCCGACCTGCTCGGCGAGGCCTACTGGGACGACTGCTTCGGCGGCCCTCTGGGCGATTTCGCCGCCGGGTCGCTTCCCCGCCCCGAGCATTTGAGCTACGCCCCCGAGGCCGACCAGTTCCTCGCCGAACTGGAAAAGCTCGCCGCCCAAGAAGAGGTCATCGAAGCCGCAGAAGCCGAGCAAGCGGAGGCGGAACAGAGTGAAAAGGAGTCTTGAGAGATTCGCCCTAGTTACGCGCCTTTTATGCCCAGCCGATCAATCTGCGCCCGCGCGAACACCTCGATATCTCGCAGCTTCGAAAGGGTCGCTCCCAGAGCGTCTTCCGTAATCTCACAACAAGCGCAACCAGAACGGCGAAAAGGATATAGGGAATCACCTTGATGAATTCATCCTAGCACGCAGGCGGCAGAGCACCAGCAACTATTGCGCACTTATAGGTTGCCCTTGGTGCGGATCAGTGTAATAGAGACGCTCCGGCGGCAAAAAACCAACGACTGACCTCTTCGAACCTGACATTGCGAATGGTCACAGACAATCTGACCCGTCCACGCCCGTACGGCGACGGGAACGGGCGTGATTTGGTAGACTGAGCCGGAACAATTACCAGGGCGCGAAGTGCGCGCCCTGCCGACCGTCGCGAGCGAGGAGCCGCCATGCAGATCACCCCTGCCGAAGTTGCCGAGACCCTAGCCATGGTGTCCAAGCAGAACTTGGACATCCGCACCATCACGTTGGGCATCAACCTGCGTGGCTGCGTGGACGCCGACGTCAATGCGCTGGCCTCGAAGGTTTACGACCGCATGACCTCGGCCGCCGAGAAGCTCGTACCCACCGCCGAGCAGCTCGAGCGCGAGTTCGGCATCCCCATCGTGAATAAGCGCATCTCGGTCACCCCCATCGCGGAGATCTGCGCCGCGGTGACCGCCGACGACCTCACGCCCGTGGCCGTGGCCATGGACCGCGCCGGCAAGGAGGTGGGCGTCGATTTCGTCGGTGGCTTCTCGGCGCTCGTGCACAAGGGCGCCACCCGGGCCGATCACAAGCTCATGGACTCCATCCCCACCGCGCTCGCCGCTACCGACCGCGTCTGCGCCTCCGTGAACGTGGGCAGCACGCGTGCCGGCATCAACATGGACGCCGCCTTCAAGATGGCCGGCGTCATCAAGCGCGCCGCCGAGCTCACCGCCGACCGGCAGTGCATCGGAGCCGGCAAGCTCGTCGTGTTCTGCAACGCCGTGGAGGACAACCCCTTTATGGCCGGCGCCTTCCACGGCTCCGGCGAGGCCGACGAAGTGGTGAACGTGGGCGTGTCCGGCCCCGGCGTCGTGCGCGCCGTGCTCGCCGACCTGCCGAAGGAAGCGGACCTCACCACTGTGGCCGAGGCCATTAAGGCCACGGCCTTCAAGATCACCCGCGCCGGCGAGCTCATGGCCCGCGAGGCCTCGCGCCGCCTCGGTGTGCAGCAGGGCATCCTGGATCTGTCGCTCGCCCCCACCCCGGCCGAGGGGGACTCCGTGGCCGAGATTCTGGAGGCCATCGGCGTGGGTCAGTGCGGAGGCCCCGGCACCACGGCGGCGCTCGCCATGCTGAACGACGCCGTGAAGAAGGGCGGCGTCATGGCGTCGTCTTCGGTGGGCGGCCTGTCCGGCGCCTTCATCCCCGTGTCTGAGGACGCCGGCATGATCCGCGCCGCTGAGGACGGGGCGCTTTCCATCGAGAAGCTGGAGGCCATGACCTGCGTGTGCTCCGTGGGCCTCGACATGATCGCCGTGCCGGGCGACACCACCCAGGAGGCCATCTTTGGCATCATCGCCGACGAGTGCGCCATCGGCATGATCAACAGCAAGACCACGGCCGTGCGCCTCATCCCCGCCATCGGCTGCCAAGTCGGCGACCAGCTGGACTTCGGCGGCCTTCTCGGCTACGCCCCGGTCATGCCCGTGAACCCCTACGCCGGCACCGTCTTCGCCCACCGCGGCGGCCGCATGCCCGCCCCCTTGAACTCGCTGAAGAACTAGCGGCTCGAAAACCATGATCTGCGCTTCCCTCGCGTCAAAATGCACCACGAATCGAGAACGGAAAATCGCCTAACCGGGGTGCGTGATTTTGTTGCCGACTATTTCCCGGTAGGTAGTTCCAAAAGACTAGCCGTGCAACTATAATAGAGGCATACCAGCAAAGCCCGCTTCCTTCGTCATCCAAAACTCAGGTAGCACGGGCGGCGCAGGTGCAGTTGAATTAGAAGGGCCAGTTAGCGCTGGCCCTTTCTCTTTATCAACCTCAAACTGTCACTTTTTCATTTTCGTCGCAAAGTACCCTGGACACTTTCTCATTTTCGTCGCATACTAACGATAAGCTATAATCAGCGGCGAAGGAGGCATCATGCTGAAGCGAGCTGCCTACGAGCGACTTGTAAGTTGGAAGAAAGATCCCCACCACCGCGCTCTGCTTGTGGACGGCGCGCGACAGGTGGGAAAGACCTACCTCGTCCGCGCCTTCGCCCAGAGGCACTACGGCACCACCATTGAGATCAACTTCGTTGAGTCCCCCGAAGCGAAAGCCATCTTCGCGGGGAACCTCGATGCCGATACCCTCATCCCCCAGCTCTCCGCATTCAGCGGCACCGCCCTCACGCCGGGAGACACGCTCATTTTCCTCGACGAGATCCAGGAGTGCCCGCGGGCGCGCACGGCCATCAAGTTCCTCGTGGAGGACGGCCGTTTCGATTACATCGAGTCCGGCTCTCTCCTCGGCGTCACCTACGAAAACGTACCCTCCCTCCCCGTCGGCTACGAGAGCGAGCTGACGCTTTATCCCCTTTCCTTCGAGGAATTCTGCTGGGCCCTCGGAGAAAACGAGACAGCCCTCGAGATGGCGCGCGCGTGTTTCAAGGAAGAAGCCGCCGTGCCCGCCGTCATCCACCAGAAGCTCATGGAGCTGCTCAAGTACTACTTGATAGTGGGCGGCATGCCGGCCGCCGTGGCCCGATTCGCCCAGACCCGCGACATCGCCCAAGTGCAGAGCGTCCAGAAGGACATCTTAAAGCTGTACCGGGCCGACATCGTGAAGTACGCCCGCAACAAGGCCCACGTCGGCGCTATCTTCGACGCTATCCCTGCTGAGCTCAGCAAGAAGAACAAGCGCTTCAAGCTCTCCGACCTCGCAAAGTCGGCACGCAGCGAGCGCTACGAGAGCGACTTCATCTGGCTGGCCGACGCCGGCGTGGCGATCCCCTGTTACAACGTGACCGAGCTCGTGGCACCGCTGCGCCTCAACCGCCAGCACAGCGTCTTCAAGCTGTTTTTGTGCGACACGGGACTCCTCGTCGCCATGCTCGGCGACGGCGTGCCGTTCAAGGTACTCCAGGGAGAGCTTGACATCAACTGGGGCGCCATATTGGAGAACGCCTTCGCCCAAATGCTCACAGCCAACGGATTCGACGCGCTCTACTACGAGAAGGCCAAGCACGGAGAGATCGATTTCGTCGTGCAGAAGAGCGGTAAGGTGGTGCCCATCGAGGCGAAATCCGGCCGGATATTCCGCGCCCACGTCGCCCTCGACAACGTCCTGCGTGTCAAGGAGTGGGGGCTCGATTTCGCCTACGTCTTCTGCCGTGAGAACACGACGGTGGAAGTGGAAATTCCCGAGGGGCGCGACATCCAATGCGCCATCGCCTACATGCCCTGGTATATGCTCGCTTTCCTCAAACCCGACGCCCTTCCCGATTCCTTCGTCGTGGAGCTTCCCTGACGGAAGGCGACCTAGGTGCTGCGCCCATTGCAGCTTCAGAACTTTGCATTTTTGCCATTTCGCCTCTTTTCAACTTTGCATTTTTGCCATATTGGCCATATCCACTTTGTCAGTTTCATCGCAAGGCACGCTCGCCCTCGGTTTTCCCGGAGCAACGCGCTAGCATAGCCCCCAGAAAGCGCCCGCTGCATGCGGGCCCAACCCCCTTCGCCCAAGGAGCAAACGATGATCAAGACGTTCAAGATGAAGCTGTACCCCGGCATGGAAGAGGAGTACGAGCAGCGGCACAACGAGCTGTGGCCCGAGATGATCGACATGATCCACGCCCACGGCGGCCGCAACTACACCATCGCGCTGGACCCGGACACGCTGACGCTGTTCGGCTACATCGAGATCGACGACCCCGAGCGGTGGGCCGCCGGCGCCGATACGGCCATCAACCGGAAGTGGTGGGACTTCATGGCCGACATCATGGAGACCAACGAGGACAACTCGCCCGTTTCCATCGACCTGCCCGTGTTGTTCCACTTGGACTAGGCGCAGAGAGCGCATGTGCGAGCAGGCGCTCCGCCCGGGCCATCCAACCGCCTAGATTTCTCCCAAATTCTGCAAAGCAACCGCATCTGCAGCGCGCAACGCCGCCTCACACGGCTCGATCGCGTAGTTCGGCTGCGTTATGACCGGATCGGGCATCGTGGCCACACGCTCGACCATGAGCGGATGATCGGCGATGTCGTCGTAGATGCCGAAGTCCAAGGCCCGCTGGGGGCACGCCTCCACGCAAATCGGCCCGAGGCCGGCGGCGACGCGATCGAAGCACCCGTCGCACTTCTCGATGTGCGCACTCGCCTCGCTGAAACGCGGGGCGTGATAGGGGCACGACAGGGCGCACACCTGACATCCCGTGCAACGCGCGGCATCGACCCTCACGAACCCGAAATCGTCCTTGGCAATGGCATCGGAGGCGCAAAAGCGCAGGCAGACGGGATTCGTGCAATGGTTGCAGGACATGGAGACGTAGAAGGCGAACACGTCGTGCTCCCACGCGCCCTCGTCGTTTTGGATCCAGGTTCCCCCCGCATACTCGTGCACAGTGCGGAAAGCCGGACCTGTGCCCAGATCATGGTAGTCCCGGCAGGCCATCTCGCAGGTCTTGCAGCCCGTGCAGCGCCGCTGGTCGAACGAGAAGCCGAACTGATGATGCGGGTCGCCCGAGGAACCCGCGCCAGATACGATCGGCATCTTCGCGCGCGTCATCGCGCCACCTCCCCTCGTCCCGCTGCCTCACGCCGCGCCGCTTCCGCCCGCTCGGCATCGGTCAAGGGGCGCAGACGGACCAAGCACGAGTTGTGGGGGTTGCCGTGCGACCACGCCGTCGGCTCGTCGGAGGAGACCGTGTTGGCGCAGCCGCCCCAGTCGAGACGATCCCCCCACATGTCCGCATCGTGCCACGCGCCCTCCGGCAGCGCTACCACGCCCGGCATGATGCGCGGCGTCACCCGCACTCGGCATACGAGGGCGCCCCGATCGTTTTCGACGACCACCAAGCCGCCCGAGACAAGCTGAAGTCGTTCGGCATCGACGGGATTCACCGACAGGCGCCGGGGCGCCACGACCGCAAGCTCAGGTACGTTGGCGAACGACGAGTGTGCGCTCTGGCGCCCGTGGCAGCTGATCATCTGGAAGGGATAGGGGCCGACAAGCGCCGCCTCGGCGCCCTCGGGCGCGGCGATATACGCCGGAATCGAGCTTACGGGAAGACCCGGGTCGGCCGCCAAGAGCTCCGCGATCTTTTGGTCGTATATCTCGATCTTCCCCGAGGGCGTGGGCAAGGGGCACCCCTCCGGATCGCGTCGGAAAGCGGCATAGGCCACCGTCTCGCCCTCGTAGGGACGCCGCACGATTCCCCGTTCGGCCAGCTCGCGCAATGCCTCGTCATCATGGGCGAAGCGGCTCTCGCGCAACCGCAGCCCATCCATCTCGCCCAACGTGGAGGCACCTTCGCAAAAGGCCTCTTCCACCCCAAGCCGCCGCGCAAGATCGCGAGCCACGTCCCACGCGCACCGGCGATCGAACGCATTGCCGCCCCATGATGCGGCCACGATGACGCCGCGCACGCCGTCGGAGTTCCCCGACGACACGAGCACGTCGCGCTCGGCCTGAGCCACATCGGGCAGTACGATGTCGGCATATCTCATGGAATCGGTCATCATCACGTCGATGCCCACGATGAACTCGCACAGGCTCTCGTCGGCGAGGATCTCGTGAGTCCGATTGACGTCGGCGTGCTGGTTGGTGAGCGCGTTTCCCGCATGGTTGATGATCAACTTCACCGGCGAGGGCAGACGCGCGGCGCCACGCACGCCGTCGGAAGCCGTAAGAGCGCGCCCCCGCTCGACCGCGCGCGACCAGAGAAACGCGGGGATGGCCACATCAACCGGGTTCTCCCCCACTGGATCATCGGGAAGGACAGGCCGGAAAAGCCGCTCGCGGGCGCCGCTGTTCGTGCCGGGAAGACCGAAGTTGCCCGTAAGCAGGGAAAGCAGGCAGATCGCTCGGGCCGATTGCTCGCCGAGGGCCGTGCGCTGCGGGCCCCATCCCTGCATGATGAACGCCCGCCTTGCGCCGGCCAGCTCGCGCGCGAAAGAGGCGATGCGCGCCGAGGGGCACCCGGTGATGCGCGCGGCCCACTGCGGCGTTTTCGCCACTCCGTCCGGGCCCTCCCCCAGCACGTAAGCGCGGTAGCTCTCCGAGGCGGGTGCGCCCGCGGGCATCGTCGCGCCGTCGTAGCCGATACAGTACCGATGAAGGAATTCCTCATCGGCAAGGCCCTCGGTGATGAGCACCCAGGCCACGCCGGCCACGAAGGCCGCATCGGTGCCGGGGCGGACGGGGATCCACGCATCGCTCTCGCCTGTCGCCGCATCGCTCTGGCACGGATCGATCGCGATTACCCTGAAAGGGCGCCCCTCCCTCGCGGCCTCCTCGCGCGCCTGCGCGAGACGATGCGCTCCGCTCGCCCCGCCCATGCGCGTGAGCGCCGGGTTGGCGCCGAAAAACACCACCAGATCGGCATGGGACGCTTCGGAAAGCAGCGAGCCGGTGTAGTAGCCGTCATCGCCGTACAGCGACATGCACGCCGTCTGCAGCTGCATGCAGCTGTAGTCGCCATAGATGCCCAAGTGTCCGCCGTAACAGTTCATCAGCCGTTCGAACGGCGAGCCGGAGCCCGACCATATCGCCGTCGCATAGGGAAGGAGCACCGCCTCGTTGCCCCACTGCGCCACCGTGTCGCGGATGCGCTCCGCAATCTCATCGAGGGCCTCATCCCAACTGATAGGCTCGAACTGGCCCGACCCTCTCGGCCCCACCCGGCGCAGCGGCTCATTCAGGCGATCGGGGCTGCCCAGCCAATAGCGCAGGGCCCGACCACGCAGGCACGCGCGCATCTGCAGATTGCCGGGCTCCTCGTCGCCGCAGTCGGTTTCCGTCCAGAGGATCTCGCCCTCGCGCGCCCGAAGGCGCAGCGCGCAGCGGGATCCGCAGTTCACCGCGCAGGTCTGCCACACCTCGCGCGACCCGTCCCGCCCAGACGACCAACCCTCGCGCCTCACCATGAAAGCTCCCCCAGCTCGTCGAGGGCCGCGTCCTCCAGCTCGAGCAGGTGCTTGAGGGCACGCTGCACCGCCCGCTCTTCCACTGCCTCGCCGAACATCGACACGAGCACGGCGTACAAGTCGTCGGCCACATCCTGCACGCAGAGCATCCCCTGCGGCGTGAGCTTGAACAGGATGCCGCGCGCATCGCGGTCGTCGGGAACGCGCACGAGGTAGCCCTGCTCCTCCAGGCGAACCGAGGCGGTGGTCACATAGGCCCGGCCCGTCCGCAGGAAGGCCACCACATCGCGGGCGCGCAGCATCCTCGTCGCCGTGCGGCGCTTCGGGTAGAGCTCCAACAGGAAACGGAAATCGGTGAACGACAGCGACGTCGCCTTCTTGATCGCGACCAGCACGGCGCCGTGGAGCATGGCCGTCGCCGCCAGCCCGCGCCGGGCGTCGAACACCCCGACGGACTCGCCCGCACGAGAACCGCTCGCGTAGTAACTCCCCGGGAGGGAGAACGCCCTCCGGAGCAAGTCAGCCAAAACGGCGCGCTCCTCATCGGCCAGTCCGCCCACGCACAGCGCGAAGAACACATTCAAGCGCTTGGTCAGCTCCATCGTTCTCTCACGGCCGGCCCGCGTCAATTCGATGCAGCCGTCCTCGCAGGGCCTGACGAGCCCCTGATCGGCAAGAACGGCCACTGCCTCATCGATATCGGAAGGCTTCAGTACCAAGAGCCGCGCGACGCGCACCGGGCGCACATGCTCGGACTCGGGCAGCGTCAGCTGCTCCAGAAGGCGAAATTGAAGTTGGGTCATCTGCTTGGGAAGGAGTTTGGCCACGCCCCGGTTCGCCTTGGCGAGCACGGCGCACCACAAGGTGACGCTATGGGCCTTCGCGTAGTCCACCCGTGCCGCCCCCTTCCGCCTTCGTGTCCGATCGGCGCAAAGAAAGCGCCTGCGTCTGCGGCATTATAGCGCACGCAGGCACAGGCGCTCGGCGAGAAAGCGCTCTTCTTTAGGCTGCACAGGTTGATGCGCTCGGCGAGAAGGCCCGCACAACGCCAAGCAGACCCTCGGCGAGATCGGCCAGCAGACCGTAGTAGGTCGCCCCCTCCTCATAGAGTGCCGTCGTAAACCGCCCGAGCCAGGGGAGCAGGTCGGCCTCCACGAACGATTCCAGCAAAGCCGCCTCTTCCGTCCCCGCAGGGCCGCCCGAGGCCGCCCGCCGCGCAAGCTCGCTGCAGTAGAGAAGCTCGATACCGACATGATCGGCGTACTGGTTGTTCTCGTTCGACACCTCGAGGGCCGCCTGGCGAAGGCGCTCCCGCATGCGAAACGTCGGCTCGCCGAACCCGTTCGTCACGCCCTCCTGCACGTAGAAGGACTCCCACGGCGCCACCGCCGGCTCCGGCGGCCCGATGAACAGGCGCGCGTACTCCACCGAGACAGCGCGCACGCGCTCGGCGCGCGGCACGTTCTCGCCCTCGGCCGCCCAGGCGAACAGCCCATCGAGGGCACACGCCGCCTCCTCGCTCCCGAAATCGGGGAAGGCCGCCCAGAAGGCCCGGTCGAGCGCCGCATCGGACGTCTGGCTCATCGGGGCGAGAAACGAATTTCCCACAAAGGCCAGGGCACGTGCCAGCTCATCGGCGGCGGCCTCCGCATGTTGCGCGGCCTTTTCACGCTCCAAAGTGCACTCCATGACGCATTCCCTTCCTTCTCCTCGATCCTACTTCTCGCGACGCTCCACGATCAGCTTGCTCGCGAGCACCATGAACGCCAGGATCACCAGCGAGATCACGCCGGCGGCCACGAGGATCTCGATCGGCGTGGGGGCATACGAGCTCAGCACCGCGAACGACGCCGTGCCCGTCGCGTGCGCCGCCTCGCTCGAGCCGGAGATGATGCCCGGCGCTCCCATCACGTTGGGAACGATGAAGGCAGTGAACAAGAGCCACACGCGCTTGCAGAACACACCCACCACGATGAGCACGCAGGCCACGTTGATCAGCACGGCGCTCTGGCGGTTCTTCGCGAACACGAGGATGCAGAACGGAATCACCAGACCGCAGATGATCTCGAACCAGAAGAAGGGAGCGGTGGGCCCGGTCGTCAAAAGCGCCAAGGTCTCCGCTCCAGCCGCTCCGGGATAGGCCATAGTGAGCACTTCGCAGAAGATGAAGAACGCGTCCACCGCCACGCACGTGCACAGAAGGCCGGCGAGCATGGCCATAAGCTCGCGAGAGGTGTCGTAGATGCCGGCCTTCTTCAGAACGCCGAGCACGACGAGCAGAAGCGCAAGACCCGAGTCCATGGCGCTTGCCACGAAGATGGGGGCCATGATGGCCGTATACCAGCCCTCCTTGGCAGCCTCGAGGCCGAAGATCCACGCCGTTACCGAGTGCACCAGGATGGCGCAGGGAAGCGCGAAGCGCGACACGATGGACACGGCGTGCTGGTTGCCGCGCGTCATGAACACGAGGTAGAGCACGTTGATGATGAGGTAGCAGGTGATGACGCACACGTCCCACAGAAGCGGGGAGGTCGGATTGGGGCCGGTCAGGATGCGCCACACGCGCTGGATGCCGCCCAAATCGATGAGCACGAACATGCCCGCCGCGCAGATGCACACCGTGGAGAGGATGATGGCGGGAAGCGCCACCGCCTTGAACTTCGTGATGTGGAATACGCTCGCCGAGGAGGCCACGATGAGGCCGCCGGCGGAAAGACCCACGAAGAACATGAAGTTGGTGATGTAGAGGCCCCACGAGGTGCCGTTGTTCATGCCCGTCACCGTCAGGCCGAAGATGAGCTGGTACACCCAGCACCCCACGCCCACGGCCACCACCACGGCCAGGATGGCCGCCAGGACTTTGTATCGCTTGATCAGTTCCATGAGAGCCTCCTATTCGAAGTAGTGAACGGACGGACGGGTGCCCTGGCCTTCCAGGAGCGTCCACGCCTTGCGGTTCAGGATGGTCTGGGAGATCTCGCTGTCCGGATCGTCCAAGTCGCCGAAGATGCGCGCATGGGCCGGGCAGCACACGACGCACATGGGCTCCTCGCCGCGGTCGGTGCGCTCCTTGCACAAGGTGCACTTCTCGGCCACGCCCTTGGGACGCACCGGCACCTCGGCATCGCCGTAGTTGGCGCCCGTCACGCGCACCGGCGTCTGCCAGTTGAAGTTGCGCGCGTTGTAGGGGCAGGCGGCCATGCACATGCGGCAGCCGATGCACTTGTCGTAGTCGATCTCCACGCGGCCCTTGTCGTCCTTGTAGGTGGCGCCGGTGGGGCACACGCGCTGGCACGCCGCGTTCTGGCAGTGCTGGCAGGCCACGGGCAGAAACGTGCGCGTCACGTTGGGATAGGTGCCGAGCGCGCCGTCCATAACGTCGCAGTCCTCGGTGAGCACGCGGTTCCAGAGCATCCCCTCGGGCACGTTGTTCTGCATCTTGCACGACAGGGCGCAGGTGTGGCAACCGACGCAGCGGTCGAGATTGATAGCAATGGCTAGTCTGGTCATGATGTCCCTCCTACGCTTTCTCGATCTCGACGAGCGTGTCGGAGAACGGGATCACCGGACCGCACATGAGGTCGTAGCCGCGCTCGATCATCGTGTTGTTCGTAACATTCTGCAGGTTGCCCGCGACGGTGTAATCGGCCGTGGCCGCCTCGTAGATGCGCACCGAGCCGGGACGAATGGCGTTGTTCGCGGCCGCGTGCACCTTAAATTCGCCGCGATCGTTGAACACGCGCACCACATCGCCCGTCTCAAGGCCGCGGCTGGCCATATCGGCCGGGTTCAGCATGACGAGGGGCTCATACATCAGCTGGAGCCAGTCTGAATCGTAGAACTGGTTGTGGATGCGGAAGCGCGTGCGCGTGTTGGTGAGCTGTAGCGGGAACTGCGCGCGCAAAGACTCGTCGGCGATCTCGGTGCAGGGCTCCCACTGGGGCAGCTGCTGATCGAAGGGGACCATGCCGTCGTAGTACAGCTCCATGCGGCCCGTCGGCGTCGGGAACACCTGATCGGGCACAACCTCGCGGATGACCTCGCGATCGGGCACGGGCCACACGGCGCCGTTCTCCGAGATCTTCTCCACCGTAAGCTCCGACACCCACGGCTCAGTCGAGGTGGACAGAATCGCGTTGCAGCGATCGACCGAGCTTTCGGGGATGCCGGCCTTAAGACCGAGGCGGCTCGCCAACTCGCGCTGGATCCACAGGTCGGTGCGCGCCTCGAAGAGCGGGTCGATGATCTTCTCCTGGATGACGATCTGGCTGTAGCCCGCCTTCACATTGCCGAACGGCTCGTCGTACTCGAAGCGCGACGTGCACGGCAAGATGTAGTCGGACCATTTCGCGCCCTCGGTGAAGTAGGGGTCCATGGTCACGATGAAGTCGAGCGTATCGGCCCAGTCGCACGTCACATTCATGTTGGCCAGATGCTGCGCCACGATGTCGCCGCAGAAGATGGCCGCATGGCAGTTGTTCTCCCGGTAGGGCATGTCGTAGATGCTCACCTCGGACGCCGCGGCGGCCCAGTCCTCCGGCAGCGCCCACGCGCCGAGCGCCGGAGCGTAGCTGTTGTAGGACTGGCCCACGTAGACGCCCACGCCCGCGCCCGGCTTGCCCACGTTGCCCGTAATGGCCACGAGCACGGCGGCGGCATGCCCGGCGATATCGGCGTTGGTCATCTTGTCGTTGCCGCCCCACCCGAGCGCCAGCGACGAGGGGCCCTCGGCGTACTCCTCGGCCAAGCTGGCGATGCGCTCGGCGGGAATGCCCGTGATCTCGGCCGCCCAATCGACCGTGTAGGGCTTCTGGCCCTCCACGAGCACATCCCACACCGTGACCGCGTTGCGACCGCGCACCTGAGTCGTGCCGGAGATCGCCGGCGTGTCGCACTGGGTGTGGTGGACGGGGTTGCCGGTGACCGGATCGATGACGAAGTAGGGGTTCTGCTCGGGCGTCTCCGGCTCAGCTTCCGCCGCCTCATCGACCGGCGCGATCTCCTCGTGATCGCGGATGAGCAGACCCGTCTCGGCATCGACGAGGAACGGCATCGTCGAGTGCTGCGCCATGAAGTCCTCGTCGGCAAGATCGTTGTCGATGATGTGCGAGATCATGCCCAAAAACAGCGCCGCATCGGTGCCGGGCTCGATGGGAATCCACTCGTCGGACTTCGAGGCCGTCGTGGAGTAGTGCGGATCGACCGTCACCATGTGCGCGCCGGCTTCCTTGGCGTCGAAGAACGTGAACACGTTGGGCAGGCTCGACTCGCAGTAGTTCGACCCCACGGTGAGCACGAGCTTCGAGCGCTGCCAGTCGCGCGCCTCGGGGGCGCACATCGCGTATCCCGCGCCGAAGCCCATGGCCGGGTCGAGCCCGTTGCCGGTGCCAACATCGATGCCGTCGAAACCGCCGGTCTGCGCGCCCAGCATGGGGGCAAGGAAACCGAAGTCGGCCTCGGCGGTGGCCAGCACCATGATGGAGTCGCGGCCGTAGGCGTCCTGCGTGGTCTTGATGAGCTCGGCGACCTCGTCGAGCGCCTCATCCCAGCTGATCGGCTCGAACTGTCCGCTTCCGCGCTCGCCGACGCGCTTGAGCGGCGTCTGCACGCGGCCCTTTCCGTAGATGTGCGCGACCTCCGAGATGCCCTTCAGGCAGATGGTCTGGAAGTCGGGGTTGCCCACGCCGTTGGGCTGGACCTTCACCATGCGCCCGTCGCGCACCGTGCACGCCAGCGAGCACATGCCCCCGCAATGGCTCTGATGGTAGGTGCGCGCCACATGCTCCTCGGGCGCGGCCTCGGCCGAAGCGGGCGCCAGCCAACCGTCGGCAGTCGCCATGCTCGCCACGCCGGCGAGCCCCGCAACGCCGGCCGCAGCGCCGGCGGTCTTCAGGAAACCGCGACGCGTCAGCCGTCCGCGCGTGCTTGAAGACTCGGTCATCTCTCCTCCTTGCTCTCGCTTTCAAACAGGTTTTGGAACCGCGCAAAAGTATAGGAGCGAAGGGCGCGAAATTCTAGGAAACAAGTTTTTTACTTATAGGATTTGACCTGGATTTTTACAAAAAATTGAAGGTATTTTGGTAAACAAAAGGAGGCGATGCGCTTTCGCTATAATCTAGTGAAACCCACGAGCGCATTTGACGAGAGAGCGAGCGCGAGCATGCACAGGCACACCCCCATCAAAGTGAGGTACGGCGAGACGGACATGATGGGGGTGGTCTACCATGCGAACTACCTGCTGTACTTCGAGGACGCCCGCATCGACTTCCTGGACGCGCTGGGCTTCTCCTATGCGGAGCGCATCGAGGGGGCCGGCTACATGAGCCCCATCCACGACATCGAGATCCACTACAAGGCGCCGCTGCGCTACGGCGAGGCGGGCGTCGTGCGCACGTCGGTCGCGAAGAACCTGCCCATGCGCACGGTCTACCGCCAGCAGGTGTACCGGGCGGAAGATGTTTCGGAAGGCGAGGCGGCTGACGGGATCGAGGGCGATCCGGGCACGGAGGGCACTGCGGCAGCTTCCTGCCACGAGCCCCACCTGCGCGAGGGCGCGACCCCGCTCGTGGACGCGCTCGTCACCGTGTGCGTCGTCGAGCGCGACACCTTCAAGCCCGTGAGTCTGCGCCGCACCTTCCCCGACCTCTACGCCAAGTACGAGGACATCGTGGAAGAGGCCTGATTGCAGCGCGGGGCCGCTCCCCCACGAGGGAGAACGGCCCCTTTCGTATTGGCAGTATGCCTCTAGCGCAACGTAGCGTACATGACGGCCTTAATGGTGTGCATGCGATTTTCCGCTTCTTGGAAAACACGGGACTGCTCGGATTCGAACACCGCGTCCTCCACTTCCATCTCCGTCACGCCAAACTGCTCGGCAATCTCAGCGCCGATCGTCGTGTTCGTGTCATGGAACGAGGGGAGGCAGTGCATGAAAATTGCCCCGGGATTCGCCTTCGCCATAACCTCCTCAGTTACGCGGTAGGGCTCCAAAAGCGCAATGCGATCGCACCACAAATCGGCCGACTGACCCATGCCGACCCACACATCGGTGTAAACGGCATCCACGCCCTGAATGCCCTCGTCGATATCGTCAGTCATGGTGAGGGTCGCCCCGCTTACCGCTGCCAATTCCTGGCAAGCTTTCCACAGCTCGGGACGGTACGTGCGATTGCCCGGAACGTCGGCCTGGGGCCCTACCTGCACAAAATCGATGCCGAGCTTGGCGCAAATAACCAAGAGAGACGAGGCGGTATTGCCCACCTGGCCGAAGAAGGCCAGCTTGCGGCCGCGCAGATCGTCCCCGAACTCCTCCCGCATGGTCAAAATATCGGCCAGAGCCTGGGTGGGGTGAAACTGGGCGGTAAGTCCGTTCCACACGGGAACGCCGGCATTCGCCGCTAAATCCTCCACGACCGACTGCTCAAAGCCGCGATACTCGATGCCGTCGTACATGCGGCCGAGCACGCGGGCGGTGTCCTCGATGGACTCCTTCTTGCCCATTTGGGAGGAACCGGGATCCAGGTAGGTCACGCCCATGCCGAGATCCATGGCGCCCACCTCGAAGGCGCAGCGGGTGCGCGTGGAGGTCTTCTCGAACAGCAGCACAATGTTCTTGCCCTCGAGGTAGCGGTGCGGGGTGCCGGCGCGCTTCACGTTCTTGAAGTCGCGAGAAAGGTCGAGCAGGTAATTGATTTGCTCGGGAGTGAAATCGAGCAACGTGAGAAAATTCTTCCCAGAGAGATTGAGCGGCATAGTGAATCACCCTTTCAGATTCTTCAATAGCGAAAGTCGAATTGTCGAACGGCGATAAGCCGAAATGGTCGGGGGCACACTCGGCGCAGCGCCGGCACAACGATCGCCCGATTGCGCCCCCGCTTCATCCGCACGCGCTAGATATCGGCGCGGGCGAAAGGCATGGACATGCAGCGAGGGCCGCCGCGTCCACGGGAAAGCTCCTCGGAGGGCACCACGCACAGCTCGATGCCCGCCTTGTACAGCTCGTCGTTGGTCACGACATTGCGCTCGTAGACGCACACCTTGCCCGGAGCGATAGCCAACGTGTTGGATCCGTCGTTCCATTGCTCGCGCGAAGCCTCGACCGGATCTCCCCCGCCGCACTCGATCAGCATGATGTCATCGACGCCCGTGGCCATTTGCAGGATGTCTTTCAGGGAGCCGTCCAGCTCGTCCACAGCCACCTCGCCCGCATTGTCGCCCTTGCGCAGACGATACGCATGCAACTCGTCGTACATACCCGGGTATACCGTGAACTTGTCGTAGTCGATCTGCGTGCACACCGTATCCAAGTGCATGGTCTCATAGCCGAAGGGGATCTTAATGGCGTACACCGTCTCGATGGCGGAAGGCTCCTCGCCCCAGAACAAGTTCTGAGCCAACGCATCGATCGCCGCAGCCTCAGTACGCTCCGAAATACCGACAGCCAAGGTAGTCTCGTTGATGTTCAGCACATCACCGCCCTCGATATGGGCCTCGCTATGGTTGTCGTACCAGAACGGCGTTCCCGCAAAATCGGGATGATAGGTAAGGAAGGTCTTATAGAAGGGCACCTCGCGATTGCGCTGATTGTGGTACATGCGATGCAGCGCCACTCCCGTGCCGATGGAGGCAATGGGATCGCGGGAGAAATAGCTCGACGGCATCGAGAACACCACGAAGTCGTCGAATGCGAGGCCGTCTCCCTCCAAACGGGACAACGTGAGCGGGCCGGTCGCCAGATCAAGCTCGTTCACACGCATGCCGGCAAGCGCCTTGTCCACCAACTCGCGATTGTTCTCAATAGCATCGAGCTTCTCGCGAACAAGGGGCACCAATGCCGGATCGGGAATGGGAGCCTGGACCATATATTCATCCAGAAACGCCGCGCGCGCCGCCGGGTTTACATCCATCGCCTCAGCCAGCAGCTCCTCCATATAGAGCACCTCGGCACCGGCATCGCGCAAAATGCCCGCGAAGACGTCATGCTCCTTTTGGGCGTATTCCAAATAGAAGGCATCGTGAATCCAGCATTTTTCAAACTCGGCTGCCTTCATATTGGCAAGCTCGCGTCCCGGTCGGTGCAGCACGACGCGCTGCAGGTTTCCAATTTCGCTCGTAACGTGAATGGGCTTGTTCGCCATCTCTCGCTCCTTTCACTGCCCTAGGGCAACATACTACTTTTCCAGATCGCGGGGCCACCGCATCCAACATTCGACGGCCTCGCGAAAAAGGTCGCTGCACCGCGGCCTACGCCACAGGCAGCATGGCCGACACCGTCGTGAAACCGATGCACACCACGCTCATGAGCAGCCACCATTTCCAACAAGTCTTCCACCACTGCTCGAGGCTGATTTTGCATACGGCAAGACCCGCAACAAGAATGGCGCTGGTGGGAGCTATGATGGTCATCATCGGCTCGGCCAGGCAAAGCGCCGTGACGGCTCCTTCGGGGTTAAGGCCCACCAGCTCCGTCAGCGGCCCGAAAATCGGCATGGTCAGCGCCGCCAAGCTGGAAGAGCTCGGCACCAAGATGGTCAGCAGGTTCTCCACCACGTAAAGGATGGTGGTGTATACCGCCGGCGCCACATCGGACAAACCTGTAGCCATGGCATTCAGGATCGTATCGATGATCATGCCGTTATCGGCAATAACGAGCACGCCGCGGGCAAGGCCGATCACGATGGCCGAGAACGCGAAGTCCTTCAGGCCGACGACGAACTCCTGGGCGATTTTCTGCTGAGAGAATCGCGCCACAATGCCCGAGATGAGGCCCATAGCAAGAAACACCGCAGACAGTTCGGTCATGTACCAACCCTGCGTGACAAGCCCCCACACGATAAGCGCCATGCCAGCAAGGAACACCACGAGAACCCACTTCTGAGCCATCGTGAACGGCGCGTCGTCATCTACGGTTCCCATCTCCAGGCGCTTTTGCTTGTCGTCTTTGTAGGTGAGCGACAGCTCGGGATTCTTGCGAATCTTGCGCGCATAGAGAACAACCCAGCCGATGGAAAGCCCCACGATCACCACGAACATGATAGCGCGCAGCCAAAGCTGAGGATTGCCCGTGATGCCGATAACGCCCTGAGCGATGAGCACGCTGAAGGGGTTTACCGTCGAGGCGATGTAGCCTGCCTTCGCGCCGATGAACACGATCATGAACGCCGTGAGCGAATCGAAGCCCATGGCGATCATGATGGGCAGGAATATGGCGAAGAACGGCAGGGTCTCCTCGGCCATGCCGAAGGTGGAGCCGCCGAGGGCGAACAGGAGCATGGCGATGGGGATAACCAGAATGTCCTTGCTCTTGAACCTCCTCACTACCCGGCGCATGCCGGCGTCGATGGCGCCGGTAGCCGTGATGATCTGGAACGCGCCACCGACGATGAACACGAAGGCCACCACCTCGGCCGCGGCCATGATGCCCGCGATGGGCGCCTCCAGCACCGCTCCGGGACCCTGGCGCAGATCGACCTGCTTGCCCGTCTCGCCATCGACGAACGTCTTGTCCATCTGCTCGTAGGTACCCGCCACCGTCACCTCGCGCCCGTCGATCTCCGTCGTCGCGAACGTTCCCGACGGAACGACCCACGTCATGACCGCCACGATGATCATCAAGATAAAGATGATCGTGTAGGTATGCGGCACCTGGAACGTGCGCTTTGCCTTTTCCCTCATTGCACCTCTCCTTTCTCACTCGCTGCGTGCGGGATTCGCGAGGCCATCATCGCGGGGCGACACCTCCCGTCCGGCCGTCGCATCGCAAGCGGGAACGCAGCTCGGAGAAGCGGCATCCGCAGTGACCTTTCCCGTCGCCTGAGCAGTAGAAGGTGACGTTAAAAGTCACTTTTTTTCCTCAGTGCCTTTTCTCAGGCTCGAAAATTCCCTATGCTTTGGAAGGACAACGAGAGAAGAAACGGAGCGAAACAGCCATGGATACCGTGCGAGTGAACAACGAAGTGGGCCGCCTCAAGCGAGTGCTCGTCCACCGGCCGGGCCCAGAGACGCGACGCTTCCCTCACGGGGAATTTGCTCTGGCCTTCCCCTTGCGGCCCACGAGCAGCGACTTCGATCTGGCACGGGCCCAGGACGAGCACGATGCCCTCACGGCGATCCTTCGCGCCGAAGGCGCCGAGGTTGTCGAGCTGACTGAGCTGGTCGGGGAGACCCTCGCCTTCGCGCCCGAGGCCAAAGACGAGCTGCTCGATCGCTTCCTGGCCAACTGCCGCATCGAGGGCTCCGAGCTGACCGAGGCGGCGACCCGGTACATGTCCGAGGCCGCTGACGCCGAGCAGTTCGTCACCCGCCTCTTCAACGGCATACGCTACGGCGACACCGACCTCGACGCCTCCGATCGCTTTCCGCTAGCCGCCCTCACCGACAGCGCTTTCGATCCCGATACCTTCCTCTCGAGCCCGCTGAACACGGCGTTTTTCACGCGCGACCCCTTAAGCGTGATCGGCGGCGGCATCAGTCTCAACCATATGTACTGGCACGACCGCAACCGCGAGGTAGACCTGCTCCAGACCGTCGCGGAGCATCACCCGTGCTTCGCGGACACGCCCCAATGGTTCGGCCACGACAGCTCTTTCCACCTGGAAGGCGGAGATATCGTCAACTTGAGCGGGCACGCCGTGGCCATCGGGCTCTCGAGTCGCACGGAGAGCCTGGCCATCGACCGTCTGAGTCAGGGGCTGCTGTGGGGCGACGGGTCGTCTGTCACCGATGTGTACGTGATCGAAGTGCCCCAGAGCGGCAACCGCCTGCATCTGGACGCCTACCTCTCTCCCATCGACGGGGACACCTTTGTGGTGGATCCCCTCCTGGCCCGCGAGCCCCGCGTCTACCGCCTGCGGCGGGCCCGGCGGCGGGGCGGCGTGCGCATCGAGCCCTGTAGCGAGGGCCTCGCTCGTATCCTGGGGGCGGCCACGAGAGGCGGCCCGGTGCGGCTCATCGACTTCGGCGACGGCGGCGGCCCTATGGCCTTCGAGTACGGCAACGGAGCAGCGGGCATCCTGCCCCTTGCGCCCGGCAACCTCTGCGTGTGCGCGGAGAATCTCGCCGCCAACGAGGCGCTCGTCGATGCGGGCATGACCGTGCACCCAGTATCTATCCAGGAGATGACGGTCGGGTTCGGCGGTCCCAACAGCCTGTGTTTGCCCCTCGTGCGCGAGGATCTCTAGCGTTGTGAGCATCGGCGAGAACATACGGCGCCTGCGCGAGCGGGAGGGACTGTCGCAGACCGCCTTCGCAGGCAGGCTCGGCGTCACCAAGGAGACGGTGGGCCGTTGGGAAAGCGGCCGCACCTTCCCCCGGCGCACCCATCTGGACAAGATGATCGCCGACTTCGCCGTCTGCGCTGACGACATCATGAGCGAGGAGCGCGGGCTGGGCACGGCGCCGAGTGCCCAGCCCGCAGACAACTGGCCGGGCCCGGAGACGCGAAACGACGGCACGGGTGCCGCTGAGGGGGCGGGAGATGCGATCCTTCCCGTGTACAAGACGGATCGCTCGGGCAACGGCACGACGCTGCGCCATACCGGCTACGCCTGCGCGCCGTCCGACGTGGCGGCCCGTCACGTGGCCAGCATCTTCGTGCGCATGGACTATCGAGAGATGACGCGCCTCTACCCCGTCGGCAGTCTCCTACTCGTCGACCAGCGGGCCCGGCCCTACAACGGGTGCACCGTCGTGGCTCTGGTGGACAACGCCACTATCGTCGTGCGCCGTTACACGGCGGGCAACAACACCGTCGTGCTTTCCTCATGGTCCTACGATGCACCCTCGCCCGACCTCATCCTAGACAAGCGCCGAGTGCGCATCATCGGCGTGGTGGTCTTCTTCCAGGCCAGCCACGACACGGAAGCGCTCTGAGCCGGCTTTCCGACTCCACGCAATCGCCCCCATGCGCACGATCTGCACTTTGTCAGTTTCGTCGCAAGTGCCATGGGGACGCGCTTTTTCCCGGAGCAACGCGCTAGCATAGCCCCCAGAAAGCGCCCGCTGCATGCGGGCCCAACCCCCTTCGCCCAAGGAGCAAACGATGATCAAGACGTTCAAGATGAAGCTGTACCCCGGCATGGAAGAGGAGTACGAGCAGCGGCACAACGAGCTGTGGCCCGAGATGATCGACATGATCCACGCCCACGGCGGCCGCAACTACACCATCGCGCTGGACCCGGACACGCTGACGCTGTTCGGCTACATCGAGATCGACGACCCCGAGCGGTGGGCCGCCGGCGCCGATACGGCCATCAACCGGAAGTGGTGGGACTTCATGGCCGACATCATGGAGACCAACGAGGACAACTCGCCGGTCTCGATGGACTTGCCCGTGCTCTTCCATTTGGACTAGCCTGTCGCGGGAAATGGCCAAAAGAGGGCGGTTCTCGTAGCTCGCGCGCCACTCCGAAGCAGCCTCGAAGCCGTTTCGGTGCCGTTTTCCCAAGTCGCGCATTGTCGCTTTTCGGCGCGACCCGCTAAGAGGTACGAGAACCGCGTCGTTTTGGCCAAAAGAGGGCGACCTTCACTATAATGAGTGCTGGAACCTAAGCGAAACGGCGAAAGCGAGCGAAGAGATGCACAGGCACACCCCCATAACCGTGCGGTACGGCGAGACGGACATGATGGGGGTGGTCTACCACGCGAACTACCTGCTGTATTTCGAAGACGCCCGGGTGGACTTCTTGAACGCGCTCGGCTTCTCCTACAACGAGCGCCTTGAAGCGGCCGGCTACATGAGTCCCATCTACGATTTGGAAGTGCACTACAAGGCCCCGCTGCGCTACGGCGAGGCCGGCTTCGTGCGCACCTCGGTGGCGAAAAACCTGCCCATGCGCACTGTGTACCGCCAGCAGGTCTACCATGGCGACGATGCTGCGGGCACCGGTGCCGCGGGCGAGCCGCTTCTGCGCGAGGGCGCCACCCCGCTCGTGGACGCGCTCGTCACCGTCTGCGTGGTGGAGCGCGACACTTTCAAGCCGACAAGCCTGCGCCGCACCTTCCCCGACCTGTACGCCCACTACGAGAAGATCGCGGAAGAGGCATAAGGCTACACCCGCGAAAGTGAACACCGATCGCGGATAGACGGCCGAAGCCGTCCTCTCCGGATGGGCGGCCGCATCGGCCTACGCGATTGCGGAGGGGCAGCCGAAGCCGCTCCCTGCGACCCGACGGCGGCACTGGGGGCGCAGCGGGGGCGCCGGCCTCAGTGCCAGCCAAAGCCATCTCTTCTACCGCTTGGCAAAAGTTGCAAAAGATGCAAAAATTGCAAAAGATGCAAAAATTGTCAAGGAGGCCTCTGAAATGACCAATCCCTTCACCCCGACGTTCGGCGTCATTCCCGCTCACATGGCGGGGCGCGAACATATCATTTCGGAACTCATCCGCGCTCTGGAGGCCGGCCCGGGCGACCCGGGCCTCACGACCATCCTGACGGGCGCTCGCGGCACGGGAAAGACCGCACTCCTCTCGTATCTGGCCGATGAGGCCTCCTCCCGGGGCTGGGTCGCAGTCAACGTGTCGGCGCTTCCCGGCATGCTCGACGAAATCCTTCAGCAAACGCTCAGGAACTCCTCTCATCTTATTGAAAGAAAGGGCGCTTTCAAACTGTCGGGCATCAAGGTGGCCGATCTCGCTGAGATCCAGTTCCAAAGTGCCGACAACGACCATCCCACCTGGCGCATACGCATGGAAGAGGCCTTGGGTCAACTGGCCGAAGCGGATGCGGGGCTTCTCATTACCGTCGATGAGGTACGCGAAGACCTCGATGAAATGGTCCAGCTTGCATCCGTTTTCCAACATTTCGTCCGCGATCGTCGCCGCGTCGCTCTCTTCATGGCAGGCCTTCCGACTCACGTAAACGGGCTTTTGCAAAACAAGTCCGTATCGTTTCTGAGAAGGGCCAACTTCCATGAACTGGGAGTTGTAAGCGACTTCGATATCGAGCAGGCCATGCGAAAGACTATCGAGGACGGAGGCCGCGGCGTGTCCCCGGAGGCGCTTTCGCGGGCCGTGCAGCTGACGGCGGGCTTCCCCTACATGATGCAGCTCGTAGGCTACCGCGCCTGGAACGAATCGCCTGAACGAGACGATGTTACCCTCGAGGACGTGGACAGCGGAGGACTTTACGCCCGTAACGACCTGCAGCGAAAGGTCTTCGACACCACGTTCTGCGAGCTCTCGAAAGGGGATGTGCGCTTTCTCGCCGCTATGCTCGACGACGAGGGTCCAAGTGCGCTTGCCGATATCGCGAGACGCATGGAAAAGAAGAGCAACTACGCCTCGCAATACAAAAGGCGTCTCATGGAGCAAGGCCTCCTTGTCGACAACGGCCAAGGAACGGTGCGCATCGCCCTGCCCATGTTCAAAGACTATCTTCGGGAAAGACTGGGGTAACCAGACTGGAAGGCCCAGAGCTCGGTCCATATTCTCAGCACAGCACAAAAGCCAGCCGCAGGGAGGGAAAGCGGCTGGCTTTGAGCTAGGGGTATTGCGCGGTTGCGAGATGGTCGGGGGACGCCTTACGCCAGGCAGCTGCGGGCGCTGATGCGGCCGAAGGCCATGGCCTCACCCACGTTGCCGTTGCCCTGGTAGAGGTAGCCCCACACGCTACCGAACTCGCCGGCGGCATAAAGACCCGGAATTTTCTCCCCGTTGCAATCGAGGATGGCACCGTCGGCCGCGCGCTTCGGGCCGCCATCGGTGTTCAGCATAGCTGGATTGCAGCGCTGGGCGTAGAAGGGAGCGGTCTTGATGGGCGTGAGCGTGTCGGCCGGCCGATAGAAGGCCATATCAGCGCCGCGCTCGCAGAACTCGTTCCACTGGGCCACCGTGGCAGTCAGCTCCTCGGGGGGCACCTCCATCTGGGCGGCCAAGTCCTCCAAGGTGTCAGCCTTGTACAGCCAGCCATCGGCCACGGGATCCGTGGTCTTGGTGGCCTCGAAATCGAAGGCGCGCTCGTAGTTGTCGCTGTCGAACACGAACCAGCCAACGGAGGGCATGGGCAGATGGTTCCACTCGCCGCCAAACTGCATGACGCCGTGGCGGCTGCCCACATGGCGGCTCAGGTCGTCACGAGGAATGTCCGCCGCATCGTTGGATACGTCCAGGGACTTATGCCCGTCCCAATCCATGTAGAAGCGGCGGCCGTTCTTGCCCACGGTGATGCCATAGCACTTGTACTTGTGGCTGGCGAGGGCCCCGTTGGAGAACGCGGTGTTGTCCAGGTTGCGCCCAGCCATCCAGAAACCGGCGGCGTTGTGCATATGCCAGAAGTCGGCACCGTGACGGGCGCAGATCTTGTGGCCGTCGCCGGTGTTGCCCTCCATGGCGAAGGATATCGCGTTCCCCACCCCGCAGAAGCCCTCGAGGAACTCCTCGTTGTGCTCGTAGCCGCCACAGCACATGATGACGCCCTTGTTCGCCTTGATCGCATGGCCGTCGGCGATGACGCCCACGACGCGGCCGTCCCCATCGCGCACCAAGTCTTCCAGCGGGGTGTTGAAGCGCAGCTCCACCGCCTCGGTGCACTCGTCGACGCAGATGTGGGTAAGGAAGTTGTGCAGGTGGTTGAAGGGCGGCTGGGCGTTGTCGTCGAAGCTGTACTCGGGAGCCACGGCGCTGGCGAACTCGCGGTACTCGGCTTTGTCCAAGTCCTCCATGAGCGTGCGCTTGGTGTCCAGCATGTCCATGGTGGCGCCGAGCGAGAGCACCCATTCCAGGTTCTCGTTGATGCCGGCAGCGAAGGCCTCCAGCACGTCGTCGGGAATGGTCTGGCCCGAGGCGGTGGTGGCCATGTCCTTCAGGTACTGCACCGGGTACTCGTACTCGTCGTCGCGGCCGAGGAAGTCGCCGGCGCACACCGGCGAGCAACCGGCAGCCGCAGCCTCCTTCTCGATGACGAGGCAGGAAGCGCCGGCGCCCTCGCGGCTCACGGTGATGGCCGAGGTGATGCCCGCAATGCCCGCGCCGACGACCACTACGTCGTACTCCTCCTCGAAGTCCACATCGGCGGCGCTCGTTCCCGTTCCCGTGCCCGAGAGCTTCTTATCGGCGGCCGTCTGAGGCGCGCAACCGGCCAGCGCCGCCGCGCCGCCGAGCGCGGTCAGGCCGCCCAGGGTGAGAAAGCCGCGGCGGGAGATGTTCGTAGTCTGCTGAGTCATGGGGTCCTCCTTCTCCGGATTGGTCTGTCTCCGTTGAGACGCCCCGCATCCTAGACCCCGGCGGCATTCCCGCCATCCCCCCAAGCAGACATTTCTGGCGCGCCTGCCCGTCCCCATTTATGGGGTACCCCTGCATGAACTGGGAAAACTATGAGTTGCCTTAGCCCTCGTAGCGATCGATGAACGCAATGAGCTCCTGCTTGCCGCCCACGCCCACCTTCGCGTACACCCGGCGCAGGTGCGTCTTCACCGTCTCGCGGGACACGAACAGCTTCTTGCCGATGTTCTCCATGCTGTAGCCGTGGATGGTCTCGGTGAGCACCTCGACCTCCCGCGGCGTGAGCCCGTAACGCTCGCACACGAGCGCCAGCTTGTCGGGAAACACGAGGGTCCGCCGCGCCTCGGGCACCAGCCGCACGGGAACCTCCTCCCCACCCACGGCCGCCTCGCTCGCGCCGCCTCCGCCTGCGGGTCCCTCGACGTCCGGAACCGGCGCGTCCGCAGAGCGGCCACCTCCTTGGCGCCCCCGCGCCACGCGTTTCGCCAGCGCGAAGAACAGCACGCCATAGCAGGCGATGAGCCACAGCGCCACCAAAGCCACGTATACCATGAAGGTGAAATCGATGCCGCCTTCGGCGTACAGGGCCGAGGTGGTGAGTCGCGCCGCGGCGGTCGTCAGCTCGTAGATGCCGTAGAACAGGCCAAAGAACAGGTAGGTATGGCGCAGGTCGCGATAGCTCTCCTGGGCCAGAAGCACCCAGAACAGCACTTGGTTCACCGTGTAGCCGCACTTCACGAGCATGCCGGCATAGGGGGCGTCCGCCAGCCAGAAGGCCGGTAGCAGCAGGCACCCCGTGGCGAACAGGGGCACCGAGAAGTACAGCAACTCGTCGAAGGTGAGGCGTCCGGCGCGCCAGACGCCGTAGAAGACCAGCAGGGCGATGGTGCCCAAGGCGACAATCTCGTTGAACCCGTCGTAGAGCCCCGAGTTGGTGGAAAGCCGCGAGCACGCCTGGGCCACGAAACCGAAAATGAGCGGGAACAGCGTGGAGCCGGCGATGATGAGCGCCCAACTGCGATGGGTGGCGAACAGCGTGATGGCGCGCTCGCCGGCGCTCTTGATGGAAATGCCGTACTGGAGCGGGTACTCGTTGTCGGCCAGGGGCAGCCGCTCCTTGCGGCGCAGGCACAGCCCCAAAAGCACTACGCCGAGCAGCTTCCCCGCCGGACGCAGCGCCATGATGGCCTCCGTGGGCAGGTACAGCGTGGAGAAGTATAGCGCCTCGTTCAGCAGGTAGGCCACCGGAATGGCCACGGCACTCACCCTCGGCGCATAGGTGGAGAACAGATGCGCGAACAACACAATGACGCAGGCCTCGCCGATGCCGCTGAAGGCCCCGGAAATGACGGAGGCGGCCAAATATTCGGCTACGCCCGCGGGCATAAGCGCGCCGAGACCGTATGCGACAAGGTGCATACCCACGAACCCCGCGCCCAACGCGAAGAACTTCCCCACCGAGGGAATGTGGCTGCGCAGGGTGAAAGCGATGGCGAAGCAGGCGACGGCCTTCACGAAGCGTGCGGTGTAGAGCGCTCCGTCGGGCACGAGCGCCGCCTCGTTGCGAGCCGTCCACACTGCCGACAGGAACAACGCGAACCCCATCACGGCCATACCCGCGGTCAGCAGGGAGTCGCGGTCAAGACGGGTGCCCGCCGTCGTCCCCGATGCGGCCGCCTCCTCAGCTGCCTCGGTCATCGCCGGTATGTTCGCCATGCTCTTCACGCCTCCATTCTACCGTACTTCTCGCCGGAAACCGAAAGGCAAAGCCAGCCGCGGGGAGGGAGGGCGGCTGGCTTGCTTGAAAGAAGACGCGCTCTCTACTGATAGGCCACCTCGCACCCCATGGCGCTCTCGGCGGCGATGCGGCCGTAGATGAGGCATTCGGCGATGTTACCGGAACCCTGGTAGAAGTGGCCCCAGAGGCTGCCGAACTCGCCGGCCGAGAACAGGCCGGGGATGGGCTTGCCATAGGGATCCAGAATCTCACCCAGGTGGCTGCGCACCGGGCCGCCGTCGGTGTTCAGCAGCGTGGGAGCGCAGAACTGGGCGTAGAAAGGTGCCTTGGCCACCGGGGTGAGCGTCTCGGGCGGCCGATGGAAGGCGGCATCCTCGCCCTCGGCGCAGAACTTGTTCCACTCGGCCACCGTGCGTTCCAGTTCCTCGGCCGGCACGTTGATCTGGGCAGCCAGATCGGCCAGGGTGTCGGCGGTCAGGGCTAGCTTGTCGGCCACAGGGTCGGCGGACGTCTCGGCGGGAATGGCACCGGCCGCCAAGCCATCGGCGTCGAAGATAAACCAGCCGCCGTCAGCGGGCATGGCCTGCCAGGGCCACGCGCCCCCGAAGTTGGTGTGACCGTAGCGCATGCCCACATCGGTGCGCAGGTCGGCCAGATAGCCCGGTTTCGGATCGGGCCACGAGGTCAGCGCGTCGTAATCCATGTAGAAGCGGTGCCCATTGGAACCCACGGTGATGCCGTACTTCTTCACGCGCGGGCCGCCGACGACCACCGATGTGAAGGCGGTGTTGTCCAGGTTGCGCGGCTGCAGCCACATGCCCGCCAGCCCGCTCATATGCCAGAAGTCGGCCCCCACCTTCATGCAGGCGCGGTGCCCGTCGCCGGTGTTGCCCTGGCCCGCGGCCGGCACGATGGTGGACACGCCGAAGGTGTTCTCCTTCAGGGCCGGATCGTTCTCGAAACCGCCGCAGCACATGATGACGCCGTCGCGGGCCTTGATGTTCTTGCCGTCGATCACGGCACCCACTATGCGGCCCGCGGCATCCTGAATCAGCTCCTCCATGGCGAAGTTCGTGCGGTAGTCCACCACATCGGTGTGCTCGTTCACTCGGTTGGTGAGGAAGGTGAAGATGTGGGGCTCGCCCTTCAGGTCGTACTCCGGGTCGTCGCGCACGATGCCGCCGATGGTGCACATGGCGTGGGCGTAGGAGCATTCCAGCTCGGGCCACACCACATCGATGTTGAGATAGGGATCCTCGGCCGTGCCGTTGGGCAGAATCTGCATCTCCTCCTCGCGGGCGCCCAGCTCCACCACCCAGTCCTTCACCTGGCCGAGGCCGTTGGCGAACACGCGCAGCACCTCGTCGGGGGTAGTGGTGTGCTCGCCGGCCAGCTCCTTCAAGTAGGTGTAGTAGTCGTCGGGCACCGTGGTCCAACTGAAGTCGCCGGCGCAGAAGGGCGAGTTGCCGTTGGGCTGCGGTTCCTTCTCGGCCAGAAGGCAGGTCTTGCCGTTGCCTTCGCGGGCCACGGTGATGGCGGCGGTCATGCCCGCAGCGCCGGCGCCGATGATGACGACGTCGAACTCCTCGTCCCAGGCGATGTTGGCCGCATCGGCGGGAGCCGCCCCGCCGGCGCTGGCGCCGGCGCCGGCGTCCGAGCCCTGGGGCGCGCACCCTGCCAGACCCGCCACCCCGGCGCCAGCCACGGCCAAAGCCGCGCCCTTCAGAAACCCGCGTCGCGTCGTCTCGATTCCGTTGTTCTCCATGATCGTTCCCCTTCCAGAGATGATGACATTGCGCCCGGCGCCGCGGCGGCGCCAGACGAGGGGGACTCTACGGCGCCACGGGCCTGCCGCCATCTTCCAAAGGGGATGAAAGCCATCGCCCAAAAGACATTATTTCGAAGTTTTACCTGATGAGAGACTTACGAATTCTGAATAAGCGAGATGAGCTCCTGCTTGGAATGCACGTCGAGCTTCTGGTAGATATGGCGAATATGGGTCTTCACGGTGCCGTCGGAAAGGTACAGTTCGCTTTGGATGAACGTGCGCGAGCGGCCCTGGGCCAGAAGGTACAGCACCTCCGTCTCGCGCGGGGACAGGCCGCGCTGGGCGGCCACGACTTCGCAGGTGCCCTTAAGGGGATCCTCCCCCGGCAACACCGGGGCGCAGGCCTCACTGATGGACTGCGTGCGCCGCAGCAGGTACCACACGACGAAGAGCGTCCCGTAGGTAGCCGCAGCAGCCACCACCCCCTGCTGGGGCCCGCGCCCGAACAGCGCCACACCCAGAAGGAGCGCCGCCGCGCTCATGCAGCCCTCAGCCACGCCGACGGCCCGGTAGGGACTCACACCGCCCAGGCGCATGGCGGCTATCATGGCCACCCAGAACAAGAACTGGGAGAACAACTCGGTGGCGATGGAGGCCTGGGCGGCCACCACCGACGGCAGGCCGAGGGCGTTCACCAAGGCGCCGTCCTGCAGGAACAAACCTCCCAGCACAATGAGGAACAGCACCACCAACTGCGACAGCATCGCCGATTCGCGCAACCGGAAGAACGCCACGTACACGGCGATGGCCAAGGCTATACCCACGGGTAGTACCAGCGTCACGTACTGGGCCCCAATCACGTTCTCGCGGCCCCAGAACCCCAGGTCGCTCACCGAGCGGGCCACGGCCGAGAGCACCGCCGCGGCAACGAGGAACACGTAGGCAGTTCGCGTGTCGGAAAGCGCCGACCAACGCGCGAAGGGAAGCCCGGCCATGCCGCGCAGCAACGTGACCCGGGCTGCCCGGTCAGCCAGGGCCGAGGCGACGATCACCGATGCGCCCGTCAGCACGGGCGAAAGACAGGTGCCCACCACCTGGAAGCTCTCGGGAAGCACACCGGTCACCGTCACGAAAACCATCTTCAGTATGCGGCTCGCCGCCAGCACGAGCACGATAGTGGAGAACTGAGGGATGCGACCGACCATGGCAATGAGCCGCACTTCGAGCCAGCCGTAGCCGGCGGCCGTAAGCACCGCGCACAGGGCCGCGCCGGCAAAGCCGAGCCCCGAAGCCTCGCTGTTCACGTACAGAATCGTGGCGAGCAGGCCTGTCACGGGAACCACCACGGCCAACGGCCGATCCAACTTTCGCGTGAAGGCGGGGAAGGCCGCGATGAGGAAGGCGCCGACCGCCAATCCGAGCGACCAGAAGAACCGTCCGTTGAGACCGAGCGCCGCGAACAAGTCGTTCACACCCACCAGCCCCGCGGCGTGCCCGAGCATATCGGGCCACATGTCCATGCAGGCGAGTCCCACGACAAGCGCGGCCACGAACCCGATCTCAAAGCTATGGGAAGCTGACTTTTCCATGGCCGACATGATAGCGCAACGATCCAACACGGACGACAACCAATACGCGGCATATCGGGAATGGCCGCCGCTTCCCGTCAGTGTTCCACACCCTCACTTCCCTGCCAGAGCCTGGCTTTGGGCGGAGAGGCGCGGGAGGGCGAAGTCTTCGAAGGCGGCCAGGGCCGGGGAGAGGGCGCTGGCCGGCGTGGCGACGCCGATTTCGATGTCGGTGCGGGGGGCCAGGGGCATGAACGCGATGGCCGAGCGGGTGTCGCGGGCGTAGATGTCGTTCATGAGCGTGATGCCGAGGCCGGCTTCCACCAGGGCGAAGGCGGCGTGGGTGTCGCGCACCGTGTAGCGCGGGCGGGGCTTCACGCCGCAGGCCGCCAGGGTGCGCGCGTTGTCGCAGTCCTCGCCGGGGTACACCTCGATGAAGGGCTCCTCGGCGTAGCGCTCGATGGGGAACGTCTTGCGGCCGGCCCAGGGATGGTCGGCCGGCAGCACGGCCACCATGGGATCGCGCAGAAGCGGCGTCCAACGGTGATCGCCCTCGCGGCGGCTCATGATGGCGAAATCCAGCTCGCGGCGCTCGAGGCTGGCGAGGAGAATGGAGCTGTTCGCCTCCACGAGGTTCACCGCGATGCCGGGGTGCTCGTCGTGGAAGGCGGCGATGATGCCGGCCAGCTGGCGGTAGAACTGGCGGTAGGCGCTGCCCACGGTGATGCTGCCGCACACCGCGCCCCGGATGGCCGCCGCCTGCTCATCGCAGGCCCGCTGGGCGGCGACGAGCTCGCTGAGCGCCGGCAGCATCGCCCGGCCGTCGGGCGTGAGCGTCACCCCGGCCTTACTGCGCGTGAATAGGGGGAATCCCAGCTCGGCCTCCAGAGAGGCCACGGCGCGGCTCATACCCGACGCGGTGTAGCCCAGCGCCTCGGCGGCAGCGGTCAGATTGCCGAGCTCCACGGTCTTCAGCACGGCGGCGCACTTCGCGGTATCCATGGCAAGCCCCCCCTTCTTTGCGAATTTCACAATGATGATATGCCACAGTGTCGCTTTTCGCAATGATACGCCATCGCTAAGATGACCGCAACAGGGCACTACCCGGCAGAGAAGGGAACCGGCGATGACGGCACGACATGCGGCATGGCTCCTCGCGGCGGTGATCGCCGCCCGGGCCACCTCGTTTCTGTTCAGCACGATCCTCTTGGCGGATATGGGGCCGCTTACCCTGCTGGGCGTGCGCTTCACCCTCGCCTTCGCCGTGCTGGTGCTGCTGTTCTGGTGGCACCTGCGCGGCCTATCGCGCCGCGCCGTGCTTCACGGCTGCCTCATGGGCGCGGCCTTCTTCGCCACCATGGCCTTCGAGCTGCACGCCCTCACCCGCGCGCCCTCCTCCACCGTGTCGCTGCTGGAGAACCTGGCTATCGTCATCGTGCCCCTCGCCGAGGCGCTGCTGCTGCGTCGCGCGCCCCGGTCGACCGTGGCCGTGGCCGCCACCCTCGCCGTGGGAGGCGTGGCCTGCCTCACTGTGGGGAACAACCTCGCAGGCACGGCGCCCTTCGGGCCCGGCGAGGGACTCGCGCTGCTGGCCGCCCTCTGCTACAGCGCCGCCATCCTCGTCACGGCGCGGTTCTCCCGCGAAGGGGACGCGCTGGCCCTCGGCATCGTCCAGATCGGCGTCATGGGGGCGCTCGGACTGGCGGCCGCCTTCCTGTTCGAGCAGCCGACGCTGCCCGCCGGCCCGTTGCAATGGGAGGCGCTGGCCGTGCTCGTCGTGGTGTGCACCGGGTTCGGCTTCACCCTGCAGCCGGTGGCCCAGCGCCACCTGTCCGCCGAGCGCGCGAGCCTGTTCTGCGCCACCACGCCGCTCGTGGCCAGCCTGCTCGGCATCACGCTCCTCGGCGAGCCGGCCGGCCCCGCCACCTTCGTCGGCCTCGGCCTCATCATATCCGCCATGGTCGTGGCGAACCTGCCCATGCGGAAGCGAACCGGAGTAACGCAGGCAGATGCGAAGGCGGGCGCAGCGAGGCAATGGGGAGCGGGCGCCGACGCAAGATCAGGCAGAACCCGCGGCGGCATCAAGTCGGACGGCACCCACGGCGGCGCGCGGACGGACGGTGCCCACGGAGGAGTTCTTCGCTGGGCTATTCGCCGTCGATGAGGTGGATGAGCTCCTCGCGCTTGTTCACGCCGAGCTTGCGGTAGATGTTGCGGACGTGGGTGCGCACCGTTGAGATGGAGAGCACCAGGGACTTCGCGATATAGGCCGGCGTGAAGCCGCGGGCCAGAAACACGAGCACCTCGGCCTCGCGGGGAGAGAGGCCGCGGGCCGCGGCCACCTCGGCGCAGCGGGCCTCCAGGGTGTTCTGCATGCTCGGCTCGGCCAGCTCGAAAGCATCGCCGGACGCGTTCGGACGGACGGGGGGCTCGGAACCGTCGGGGGCGCCTGCGCCTTCGAACTCTTCTCCGTGCGCCGCGCCGACGGCACCCCCGCCAGGGGCGTCGCCGGTGCCCGATCTTGCGGCCAGGGCCGGCTCCTCCGCGGCGGCCGACTCGTGGGGCGCCACCAGCTCGTTCCACGACGTGCGGCCGAGAAACACCAGGAGCACCGCCACGAACGCGCCGGTGAGCACCGCGAGCCACGGGGCGAAGTCGTCGGTCACCGTAAGCACCTGGGAGAGGATCTGCCCCAAAAGCGCCGCAGCTGCGGCCACGCCGCAGGCGAAGCCCGACGCCACGTTCGCCGGCAATTCGCGGTTGCGCACCACGGCGAGCAGCACCGCGCACCCCAGCAGGGCGAGGACGATGTAGAACACGTAGAGGGCCACCACCGAGGCATCCCGCGGGAACGTGCCTGCGGGAAACGCGCCCAGCACTACGAACGCCGCCGCCATAAGGGGCACGAGGATGCGGTAGGACCAGGGCAGCAGGGGCGTGCGCCCCCACAAAAAGCAGACGCCGAACATCACGAGCGCCGCAACCGCTCCCCCGAGAAACGACGCCTGCACGACGCCGAAAGCGCTATGGGCCATCACGTCGGTCATGAACGCGTACACGGCGAACCCCAGAAGGGGCAGCCAGGTCACCGACACGAGGCGGCGCATCGTGTCGGCGGGACGGGCGAGAGGAAGCGCAGGGTCGCCCATGCGGGCGGCCACCGGCGGCACGACGACTCCCGCCACGAGCAGCAGGCAGAACACGGGGACGAGCGCCGAGGGCGGCAGCAGCGCGAGAATCCAGCCGACAAAGGAGGCCGTCAGCACGACGAAAGCGCACAGGACGAGGGCCTGGTCGATGGGGACGGCCACGGCTCGGGCCCATTCCGCCACCAGCAGGGGCAGCGCCGCCCCCGCCAAAAGCCCCGCGCCTACGGCCGCCGCCGGCAGCGGCATCGGGGCGAACAGAAGGCCCACGGCGCCCATCGTGCCGAGCAGGTAGGCTGCGGCCGCGATGGCAGTGACCCGGGCGCGTGCGAACACTTTGCGCGGGCGCTGCAAGCCGCGCAGGAGCACCACGACCGACGAGGTGACGGCGGCGAGAAGCAGCGCGAACAGAAACGTGTCGGCGATTGCCTCGAACTGAGGGGCCTCGGCGAACGCCCCGATAGTCGGTGCATGGGCGGGCAGCGTGGCCACAAAAGCAACGAGAGCGAGATGAATAGGGCGCAGGGCGAGCGGGGCGCGTCCATCGTCGCCGGCATCGCGCAACGCGAAACCCTCCATGGCCTTTCCGTCTCCTTTCTTCGCTCCGGTACCTAAACGAGATGTCCGCACATCGCCGGGCGATCGCGCGACACAGCGCACCGAGCCGGCGCGCTCCCTTCCAAACGCCGATTCTAGCATCGCCGCGGGATAGCGCCCGTCGATCCGGGAACTCGTGGCCGACCTGTGATAATGCAGCCGGACGCATCTGTTTCCGACTGCGTTTTCCACAATACCCAAAAAGTGCGATGTCCTTACCCATAAGCGGCGATGGCGCCCGACGGCCGCACTCCCTATAGTGGACGTCGTTCCTCTTGGAGGCGGACTCCCACGGCTTGGTCTTCTGGGGCCATTGAGGCCAGGCCGCTCCGCCTTCACCAAGGGCTATGCGGGAACCTGGCGCAGCGCGCCGGGAACTCGAGGGGCGGCGGTTCTCCTTTCTGGCCGCCGCCCGCTTTCTTTACCTTGTGCTAACTCGGAACGGCCGCGTATCATCAGGGGGACCACGGCCGGAATCGCAGGGCCGCCGCGTCGGAGAGAGACGCAGCGGCCCTTCTTTTTTCGGCGAGGCCGCTCTAGAACGGGCTCGTATAGAGGCGCAGGCCGTCGGGGAGGCGCACGAGACCGGCATCCTGGAGCCACGAAGCGGCCGGAGTGGCCAGAACATCGCGGCCGTTGAAGTGCTCGACGACGATCTTGCGTCGCGCGGCAGAGGCGCCCTCGCGCTTGAGGGCGGCGCGCACCGAGGCGACCAGGGCGGCGACGGCCGCCTCCAGCAGTTTTTCGTCGCCTGAAAACGCCAGCAGCGATTTCAGACGCGGCGCGGCCCAGAGCACCGGCACACCGTCGGCGATGACCACCATCGCCCCCTCGCGGCGGGACGGCCGCGCGGCCACGACGGCGGAATCGACCGCAGGGGCGTCGCCCGCCGCACCCCACGCCACGTCGGACCAGGAAATGCCGGCGCCGAAGAGGCACGCGGGGTCGTCGGCGGGAAGCGCGACGAGGGAGACGGGCGTTGACGCATCCGCAGGCTGGGCGAAGGCGCGCAGGGCCTCCACGGTCTCGCGCTGGGCAAACTGGGCCGGCCCCATGCCCTCCACGAACATGCCGCGCGCCAGATCGCCCGCGTCCTCCATGGCCTTGAGCACCGGGTACAGCGTCGTAAGCCCGCCGGGCACACCTGCCGCCAGCGCGATGTCGCGCGTCACAACCCCGTAGCGGTCGAGCAGCGATTCCACCAGAGACACCGCTTGTACCGTGGAACTCTGGCCGCTCGGCGCCAGGGCCGACCAGCGCCCGGCGAGGGCGGCGTCGAAGGCGGTCGCCGCAACCTGGCGGCCCACCACGGCCGCACGGGCCGCCATGCGGGCCTCACTGCGAAGAGACCGGCCCCGCCGGCTGCTCGCCCGCCGCCGCGAGGGCGAGGGCGTCTGGCCGCTGGCCGCGGACGCCGATGCCGCTGCGGCCAGCCCTCCGGCGCGGGGAAAGCCCAGACCGTCGCTGGTCGCCTTCCCCTGCCACACGAGCCGCTGCAGCGCCTCGGCCACCTCGCGATCCGTCGGCGCCACGGGCCCGGTGAGCCGCGCGGCACCATCCGCCAAGGCGCGAAATGGAAGCGGCCCTTGGGCTGCCAGCACGTGGCGCACGATGACATCCAGCGGAGGGTCTTCCAGGGCGCCTGCGTCATCTTGGCCCGGCTCGGCTACAGCGACTTCCGCCACGCCCGCCTGGGTGTCCTGGGACACTGGCGCCAGGGGCGAGTCCGTCGGGAAGAACGAGACGAGGTGCGCCTCCCCCGCTATCGACGCCGTCCACAGCACTTCGCCTGCGGCGATGAGCTCGTCCAGCATGGCAGGCCGATAGTCGGGCACGCGGACCGGCATCACGTCTCTCTCCCACTGCTCCATGGGGAGGGCCGCGCCCTCGAACTGCGCGATGACCTGGGCTACGCCGTCAATGCCCGCAAGCGTCGGCTCACCGGTGCGCGCGACGTCCTGGCGATCCAGCAGGAAGCGCACATAGGCGTCGGCGGGAACGGGGCGCACCGCCTCGCGGGCCCGGGCGAGGGACCGGCTGCGCAAGCGGGCGAGCACGGTGCCGTCCGCCCAGCGGTCGGGCCCGAGGCGCACGAGCCTCCCCTCGGCGGCCAACCGCTCCAATGACTCCGCCGCAAGCGCCACGCCGACCCCCAGGCTAAAAGCGGCCTCTTCGCTGTCGAAAGGCCCGTGGGTGCGGGCGAAGCGGGCCGCGAGGCCATCCAGGGGACGGGACAGCTTTCCCTCCCTCTGAGCCCAGGAGGGAACCGCAATGCCGAGCACCGCGCTCAAACGCGGGCCGTCATCGGCGGCGACCCATCTTTCCGCTCCGCCGATGACGGCGGGGAAAGCCCGCCGGTCCGCTTCCAAATTAGCAAGAAGAGCAGCCGCATCAGCGCCCGCGGAAAGAGCGCCCGCCTCGCCGTTCTCAGTGCGCGCAGCGACCTCCTCCACCGTGAGCGGCCCCAACTCCCGCAGAAGGTCGGCCACGCCTTCCGCGCCCCGCGCCTTCCAGCCCGCGACCGTCCGCTGCAGCTCGGCCACGGTGCGCGCCACCACCTCCGCATCCAGCATATCTTCCACAGCACCGGTGCCCAGAAGCTCGCCCAGAAGCGCCGGATCCACAGACAGGAGCGACGCCTGGCGCTCGGCATGGGGTAGATCGCCCTCGTAGAGGTGCTCGCCCAGATACCCGAACACGAGCGGCGCCGCGAAGGGCGACGGCGCGGCCGTGCGAACTTCGCTCATCTTGATGGAGCCCGAGTCAAGACCGTCCATCACCTCGCGCAGGGCTGGCAGGTCGAACACGTCCTGCAGACACTCGCGCAGAGCTTCCAGAACGATGGGGAAATCCTCCTCGCGCCGGGCCGCCTCCAAAAGCTGTCCGCCCTTGAGACGCTGCTGCCATAAAGGCGCCCGCTTGCCCGGGGCCGTCGGCGCCATGAGCAGAGCCCGGGCCGCGCATTCGCGGAAACGGGCGGCGAACAGGGCCGTGAACCCCACGCGCTCGCGCACGATGGATTCCAACTCGTCGGGATTGAAGCGGAACAGATCGCTTCCCGGTAGGGCGTCCTCGGTGGCGGGCACGCGCAGCACGATGCCGTCGTCGGAGGCCACCGCCTGCGGGTCGAAGCCCAGCGTGGAGGTAATGCGATGGGCCACGGCCAGCGCCCAGGGCTCGTGCACGCGGCGCCCGAAGGGAGAATGCAGAATGACGCGCATATCGCCCGTTTCATCGGGGCATGCCTCCACCACGAGCCGCCGATCCGTGGGCACCGCCCCGGTACAGGCGCGCTGCGCCTCTATGAGAGCCGCCAAGTTGCGCCGGGCGTCCTCGTCCAGCCCGTCGGCCATCAGGCGATCGCGCAGCGCCGGAGTCATGGCATTCTTCCCCGAACGAGCCTCCGGCGCTTCGTCCCGTTCGGCAGCGCGCGCAATACCGCCGTCGAGCGCCCGCACAAGAGCCCCCCGGGCGCGGCCCGTCTCGTAGGGGCGACCAATGGCCTCGCCGTGCCAGAAAGGCAATCGCGCGGCGCGTCCCGGGGCCGCTTCCACGATAACCCGGTCGGCACCGATCTCCTTGATGCGCCAGGTGCTCGTACCCAGGGCGATGATGTCGCCCACACGCGACTCCATCACCATCTCCTCGTCCAGCTCGCCCACACGCCGGCGCCCCTGACGGGCGTCGCCCTCGGGCAGCACCACCGAGAACATGCCGCGATCGGGAATGGTACCCGCCGCCGTTACGGCCAGGCGCTGGGAACCGGGGCGCGGCGTGAGCAGCCCCGTCTCGCGATCCCACAGGATGCGCGGCGCGAACTCGGCCACCTCGCCCGAGCCGTAGCGCCCGGCGAGCATGTCGAGCACTCCCTCGAAGGAGCGTCGGCCCAAATCGGCATAGCAGGCCGACCGCCGCACGCAGGCGAGCCACTCGTCGGCTGGAAGGCCGTCCGGCGCCATGGCCACAGCGGCCACGGTCTGCTGGGCCAGCACATCGAGCGCATTGCGCACGAGCCGCGTGCTCTCGATGGCGCCGGCCTCCATGCCCTCGGCCATGACGGCGGCATCGATGACCTCCACCCGGGTACGCGGGAAGATGATGCCCTGGGAGCGGCCGCCCACCTGGTGGTTCGCCCGCCCCACGCGCTGCAGCCCGCTGGCCACCGAGGGCGGCGCGGCCACCTGCAGCACCAAATCGATGGAACCCATATCGATGCCCAATTCCAAGCTGGAAGTGGCCACCACGCAGGGCAGCTCCCCCGCCTTCAGCTCCCGTTCCACCTGCAGCCGCTTCTCCTTGGAGACCGATCCGTGATGGGCCTTCGCGATGACCACCGCGGGCTCGGTCACCAATTTGGTGGTGGAGCCGATGTCGGAGCGGAAGGCCGTCCCCGGCGCACCCCGCATGGCATCGGCGCCCGTGGGCACGCCGCGCACCGCATCGTCGCCGAAAGCCGTCGCATCGCCGCTACCCGCAGCTGCCCAGAAGCCGGCCACCTCGGAATGGGGCGCGTCCAAGCCGAGGCGCTTCGCGTACAGCTCGTTCAAGCGTGCCGTCAGCTTTTCGCACAAACCGCGCGAGTTCACGAAGACAATCGTGGATTTGTGGGCCAGCACCTCGTCCAGAATGGCCGCCTCGATATGGGGCCAGATGGAGGAGCTGCCCAGGCGGCTGTCAGGATGCGGCGCGGGCGACGCGCCCTCGGCCATGACAGCCCGCAGCGCCCGATCGGATTTCCATGCATCCTCGACGGGTGCCCGGCGCGGACCGGCGCCCCGCTGCCGCGTGCCGTCCCCGGCACCGGCAAATCCCCCGAAGGCGGGGACGGCCGTCATGTCGCGCACGGGCACGCGCACCGAAAGATCGAGGCTCGGAAGCGCCTCCGTGGCTACCACCGTCACGGGCCGCACGCCGCCGAGGAACCGGGCCACTTCCTCGCGCGGGCGCACCGTGGCCGACAGCCCGATGCGCTGGGCCGGAGCCTCCAGCAAATCGTCCAGCCGCTCCAAAGACAGCGACAGGTGCGCCCCGCGCTTGTCGCCGGCCAGGGCGTGCACCTCGTCCACGATGACCGTCTCAACCGTGCGCAGCGCCTCTCGGGCCGCCGAGGTGAGCATGAGGTACAGCGACTCGGGCGTCGTGATGAGAATGTCGGGCGGATTGCGGGCGATCTTGCGGCGCTCGTCAGCGGGGGTGTCGCCGGTGCGCATGGCCGTGCGGATTTCGGGGGCTTTCGCGCCACGGCGCGCGCTCTCGACGGCCGCCAGCTCGGAGATGGCCGAAAGCGGCCCCTGCAAGTTGCGGTCCACATCGGCGCCGAGAGCCTTCAGGGGCGATACGTACAGCACGCGCACGCCGCGAACCCACTTCTCGCCTGTTTCAGCGACCCGAGCCTTCTCGCCCATGAGCGCGTCGATCGCCCACAGGAACGCCGCCAGCGTCTTGCCCGAGCCCGTCGGCGCTATCACGAACGCGTTCTCGCCCCGCGCGATGGCCTTCCACGCCTCGCCCTGCACCGCCGTGGGCGCCCCGAAGGCATCGGCGAACCAGTGGCGCACCGGTTCCGAGAACGAGGCCATGGCCTCAGCATCATCCATAGGTAAGTTCCCCTATCAACTACTGCTCTTAAGCCACGTCCACTGATGCAAGGTCTTTGTCGACAAGCCATCGCAAATAGTCGGAGCGCTTCATGCCTAAGCTATCCGCCCGCTTATCCATGCGCTCGATCTTCTGCTCGGTCTCCTTAAAGCCCACGAGCCTCAAATGCTCCCCAAACTTGAGGGGGCGCCCGACAACGACTTCGCCGACCGACACACCCGGGATCTCCCCCCGCACAAGCATGTCGTCCCATTCCTCGATCTGTTCCTGGGTAACACCAAAATAGTCTTCGATTTCCTTTGGGGACATGTTCTCAAAATCCTTTTTGGACATTACTGCCTCCTTGCAAGTCCGAGTTCCCGGAGAACACTTTTTGTAGGCGGCGTGAAAGCATGGTATATCAGCAGTACAGCTACCTACTTTCGTTAAACGAAATTATACTGCAGGGCGAGCGGCTCGGCAACAACCATCAACAAGCGTTGCCTCGCTGAAACCGTCTGAGAAAATGTGAGGGAAAACGGCCCATGACAGCCTCCTTTACATCGGACGGCTGTCCTTCGAGCACAGAAGTTAGGGATATACCCAGCCTTTAGAACATTTGTTTTCGTTCATTATAAGGGAACAGATGTTCTTGTCAAGAGTAAGTTTCGCCAACTTGCCTATGAAACCGAGACGGGCGCCGCCTCCCCCGTTCCCTCCTGGTAGGACTCGATGAGATCGATGAGCTCTTGCTTGGAATGCACGTCGGTCTTGGCGTATATGTGCTTGATGTGCGTCTCGATGGTGCTCTTGGAAAGGGTCATGACCTCGCGCATGTAGGGCACCGATCGGCCGCGGCCCAGATAGCGCAGCACCTCGGTCTCGCGCGGCGAGAGCTTGAAGGCCTCAGCCATGGCCGCCACGTAGTCGACGGGCTCGGCGATCGGCGCCGCGCAGGTTCCCTTCCCAGCCTCTTGCGCCACGACACTTCCGGCAAGCCCCTCTCTCGACGTCACCTCCGACCCCAACCGCACCCCAGCGCCGATTTCCGCTGCAACCGGGCCCAAAGCCCCGGCAACTCCCAGCATCCCCGGCGACTCAAAGCGTTTCTGCAGGTGCAGAAACAGCGGCAGCATCACCACGCACAGGCACACGAGCGCCAAGTACAGCGGCAGGCCAAAGCGCGGCGATACCGATGCCCCCAGTATCGCGCCCGCGAGAAATCCCAGCTGAACCATGGCACGGAAGATGCCGAACGTCTCGCTGGGAAGACAGAATCCCTTCGCCGTGATGCGCGCGAAGATCGCGAAGAACAGCACCTCCACGTACAGAGCCGCCGCACAGGCGAGCACCGAGGCGAGCACATTGCACGCCGGGTCGTCCAACGCCCGCAGCGAAAGCGAGAACACGATGAGCGGAATGGCCCACTCGTACAGAAACGAGAAGCTCATACGGCTGGTATGGGCAATGGCGAACACGGCGATGAGCCCCGCCACCACGCCACCAGCGATATAGAAGAGGATGCCGCGATCGTCCATGCCGAGCGCGACCAAACTCTCGGGGGAAGCGCTCGTCACCACGCACCCTGTGGCAATACTGCACACCATGGAGCAGAATGCCAATTTGACGAGGGAGGGAAGCACGCCGGAAAACGGCTCGATGGGCTCAGGGAAGGCGAAGCCCTCCGGTTGGTCGTTCTTGCAGAGCAGCAGCATGAGGCTCGATGCCAAAGGAAGCAGCGCCGCCACGATGCCCGAGACGGGCGCCGGAATCAGATAGATCAGCAGCACGGCCGCTACGAACACCGCCAGCGACGAGGGAATGCTCGCCTCGGTGACCTCGAGATCCACCTGGCAGAACAACTCGTCCCATGCTATCCAGAGCACTGCCGAGGCCAGCCCTCCCACGGCGCTGGTGAAAAGCAGCAGAAGGCCGTCGGGCATCACGAAGAACAGCAAGGTCGTCGCGGACACCACCGCCGATGCGGCCAAAACAAATCCCGGGGCCAAAGGTGCTCGCCGCCGGGGACGAAAGGCGAGCACGAGAAGCCCGACCGCCGACGCCGCGAGCGAGATGCGCAATGTATCGACGCCGCGCGCGCTATCGGGCGCGAAGATGCCGTTCGAGAACCACGACCCGTACACCCAGGCGATTAAAAGGCCCAGGCCCAAGTAGCGCAGCCGCGCCTGACGAAAAAACGAATCGAGCGATTGCACCCACGCGAACACGGCTCTCCTCCCCTTGAGCTTCCAACAATTCATTGTACCTGCCGCGCCCGATATGGCAACTCACGTGAAAGGGGTGATGCTTCTGAACAGGAAAAACAAAAAATCACGGAGTAGCACGATGGCAGAGGACGCCGGTAAGGCGCACACTGGACTCGCGCTCGACCCCCGAATCGGATGCGCCGAGCAACGCGAAAAAGAGAAGGAAGGGACCTATCATGACCATCGAGACATCGTTCAGTCGCCGTCACTTCATCACCGGCACGCTCGCCGCGAGCGCCGCCGCGGCCCTGGGGCTTGCCGGCTGCGCGCCGCAGGGAACGCCCACGGCCGCAACGGGCGGCGACGAGCCGGCGGCAGGCGCCGCCGCGGGCAATGCCCCTGCCGAAAGCACCCCCGCCTCCGACGTTCCCGCCTGGCTGGGAGAAGCGCCCGCCATCACCGACGCCGACTGCGCCGAGACCGTCGACTGCGAGGTGCTCGTCATCGGCGCCGGCTGCTCGGGCCTCGTGGCTGCGAACTTCGCCGCCATGGAGGGAGCCAAGACCCTGCTCATCGAGAAGTTCGACAAGGGAACGGGCCTGCGCGGCTCGGCCATCGGCGCCGTGGGCTCGCGCAAGCAGCAGGAAGCCGGCGTCAACATCGACCCGCAGGAGATCTGCAACGATCTGGTGCACTATTCCCTGAACAACGCCAGCATGGATCTGTACCAGCTGTGGGCCGCGCACTCCGCCGAGGCTGTGAACTGGTACTGCGATCTGACCGACGGCGTGGATCAGTGCAAGATCGACCTGGAGTGGAGCATGCCCGCCGAAGAGACGCGCTACAAGTGCTGGCCCACGGGTCATGGCGCCATGCTGGACAACGGCAAGGCCGGCAAGGACGAGGCCAGCGGAGAGGGCGTCACCTACGCCCAGGTGGAGGCCAATTTCCTGGCCCAGCCCAACGCCGAGCTGCGCTACCTGACGAGCCTGGAATGCCTCATCAAGGAAGGCGATAAGGTGGTGGGCGCCTACGCCTCCACCGACGAGGGCGCCACGTTCCTGCGCATCAATGCCGCGAAGGGCGTCATCGTGGCCACCGGCGGCTACGCGAACAACCCCGACATGTACATGGCGCTGCAGGCCGAGAACGCCAAGGGACTGTGCGGCGTGGTGCCCTTCGGCAACTTCAACGCCCAGGGCCAGGGCATCAAGGCCTGTCTGTGGGCCGGCGCGGTGAAGGACGAGAACCCCACCTCCATGGTGTTCGACCGCGGCATCATGCGTCCCGACCAGCTGCCCGGCGCCCCCTTCGATATGGACTTCGGCTACTTCCACATGGCCACGCAGCCCTTCCTGAAGGTGGATATCGAAGGCGAGCGCATCACCAACGAGTCGTCGCCCTACGACTTCCTCATCCATGCCCTGGCGCGCAAGTCCAGCCAGCGCGCCTGGTTCGACATCTGGGATTCCAACTGGCCCACCGATATCGAGCGCTTCCATACCATCGGCTGCTCGGGCCTCATCAAGGGCGAGGGCACCAACCAGATGGACCCCGAGGGCGTTGAGGGCACGGCCGCCATCATCGACGCTTTGGTGGAAGAGGGCAAGATCGTGAAGGCCGACACCTTGGAAGAGATCGCCGACGCCTTCGGCATCAACAAGGAGACCTTCCTGGCCACCGTGGAGCAGTACAACGGCTTCTACGATGCGCAGAACGACACCCAGTACGGCAAGGAGCCCTTCCGCCTGTCGGAGATTCGCACGGCGCCCTTCTATGCCTGCAAGCTGTCGGGCATGGCGCTCGCCACCCTGGACGGCATCAAGATCAACACGAAGTTCCAGGCGCTCGACGAGAACAACGCCCCCATCGAGGGACTCTACGTCATCGGCAACGACTCGGGCAATTACTACAACGGCACCTACCCGAACCTGGCCGCCGGCCTGAACGCGGGTCGCTGCGTCACCTTCGGCATGCTCTGCGGCCGCCAGGTGGCGAACTTGTAGGGGCACCTTCCGTCCCCTCGGGCGTTTTGCGGCAAGAGAATCTCCGAGCCCTCCCTTTTTGATGGCGCCCTCTCCCAGGGCGCCGCTTTTCCTTTCCGGGGTCAAACGCTCGAAAAGCCATTACAATGGAGGCAGCTGACGGGACGCGAGCAACCGCAAGGGAGGGAAATCGTGCGCAGCAACGAGGTGGCAAAATTGGCCGGCGTGACCGTGCGCACGCTGCGGCACTATCACCAGCTGGGGCTTCTGTCCGAACCGCCGCGGCGCGCCAACGGGTACCGCGACTACTCCCCTGCCGACGTGGCCCGCGTGCTGCGCATCAAGCGCCTGGCCGCCCTGGGCTTTCCCCTCTCGCGCATCGGGGACGTTCTGGAAGAGATGGATGCCGAGGGGCACGCGACATCCGCGAGCGCCTTAGACGAGCTCGACCGCGAGCTGGCCCTCGAGATCGCAAGGCTGCAGGAACAGCGACGCACCATCGCCGAACTGCGCGCCGAGCACCTCGATCCCGACCTTCCCGTGCGCTTCGCCCGCATCCTGCGCAAGCTCGCCGGCGTGGACAGCCTCGCCGAAACCTCCCCCGACGACCGCACCGCCCTCATCGTCGCCGCGCACCTCTACGACGAGAAGGAGCTCGGCGAGCTGGAGCGCGTCGTGGATACCATCGCAAGCGAGAGGCTCGTGGAGGCCATGGAACGGCTCGACGAGACGCTCTGCGCCCTCGCGCCCGATGCCCCCGAGCAAGAGCGCGCCACACTCGCCGCCGAGTCCCTCGAGACGCTTGTCCCCGTCATCGCCTGCTTCGATGCCGCCAACTGGCTGCGCCCCGCCACCGACCGCGAGCGATTCCTGGACGAAATAGCCTTCGCGGGCTACAACGAGGCCCAGCAGGACGTGTACGACCGCATCGAGCGCGGCATCGAGGAGATCATGACCGAGCGGGCGCAACGGGAGAATGCGACTGCGGCCTCTCCACAAGTCGTCCACGAGCCGTTTGACTCCGACGCAACGTCATAGTTTTTACTGGCCCCTCGAACCCCTGACCCGCCGTTCGAGAAAGGCCCCGCCATGACCCTCGCGTCCCCGAAATTCCGCCGACCGCGCAAGCCGTACCGGCCGCGCAAGACCGCTCCCCGCTACCTGCTCTCCTGCGCCTGCTCGCTGCTGGGCAATTCCGTGGCCAGCGTCGTCTTACCGCTTGTGCTCCTCGCCACCACCGGCGACGCCCTGGCCGCTGGCACCCTCGCGCTCATCTGTGCCGCACCCCAGTTCGTCATCGGCCTTGTCGGCGGGGCGCTCACCGACCGCTTCAACCGACGCAACGTCTCTGTCGTCTCCGACATCCTGTCGGCGGCCAGCGTGGCTTTGCTGCCCATCGTTGATATGATCTGGGGACTCTCCTTCGGCTGGTTCGTGGCACTGGGACTCCTCGGCGCCGTCGGCGACATCCCCGGCATGACGGCCCGCGACTCCCTCGTGCCCACCGTCTGCGAGCGCGACGGGCGCAGCCTGCAAAAGTTCATGGGCCTCACGCAATCGCTGGACTCCCTCGTGGTCATCGCAGGTCCCGCGCTGGCCGCCTTCCTCATGGGCGCAGCAGGAAGCGTGAACGCCCTGTGGTTCACGGCCGCCATGTCGCTTTCCGCAGCTCTTCTCACTCTCACGCTGCCCCGCTCCCTCGGCGCCGTCTGCGGCGCGACAACCCCCGCCGCCAGCCCGACCGGCGTCCCGGCTGCCAGAGCTGTCAGCTCCACCAAAGACGAATCCCGACGCGGCCTTCTGCCCGACGCGTGGCAGGCCCTGCGCGACGGCGCGCATGTGCTGTTCGCGAGCGATACGCTCTTGCGCTCGTCCATGCTCATCAGCTTCGGCATCGTCATGGTGATGGGCTCGCTCCAGGGCCTCGTGCTGCCGGTGCATTTCACGGCCGCGAACAGCCCGGAGCTGCTCGGCTACGTGCTGTCGGCCATGTCCGCCGGCATGCTCGCAAGCTCGCTCGGCTATGCGGCGCTCGCCCACAAGCTGCGCCGCCGCACCTGGTACATCCTGTCGCTCACCGGCATGGCCTTGGGCATTCTGGGCTTGGGCCTTTTGCCCCCGTTCCCGCTGCTCATCGCGAGCGCGCTCATGCTGGGCCTTTCGGCCGGCCCCATCTCGGCCCTGCTCGGCTTCTTCATCTTCGACCGCATTCCCGCCGAAAACCGCGGGAGCGCCCTGGGGACGCAGAATTCGCTCACCCTGGCCGCCGCGCCCGTGGCCGTCTTCGCCACCTCGCTCGTCGTGGAGGGCGCCGGGGTGTCCGTGGCCGCCCTGGCCCTCGCTGGCTGCTGGATGCTCATCACCGTGTGGGCCCTCAACACCCACAGCCTGAAGTACCTGGACGACAAGGAGAGCCATCCCGACCCCATTCCCTTCGTTCCCAATGCCGAGCGCGTCTAGCACCGCGCGACGTCCGAAAGCCAGCAGTACGACTATCTGGCTTTCAGCGGCGCAGCCATCTGGCAACGGTCTTCGAACAAGTTGCCCGCGAGCCGGAAGGCGGGCGCCCCGCAGGCACACCATGGAGCCGGAATCATTCCCCAACCAAGGAGACACCATGGCTTGCACAACGCTTCTCGTGGGCCGCCGCGCCACCAACGACGGCTCCACCATCGTCGCCCGCAACGAGGACGGCGAGGACTTCTCGTTCGACCCGAAGAAGATGATCGTGGTCATGCCGGAAGACCAGCCGCGCTCCTATACCGGCGTGGCCAGCCACCTGACCATCGAGCTGCCCGACAACCCCCTGCGCTACACCTGCACGCCCAACGCCGACCCGACCAACGGCGTGTGGGCCGAAACCGGCATCAATGCGGCGAACGTGTCCATGTCGGCCACCGAGACCATCTCGGCCAACGCCCGCGTGCTCGGCGCCGACCCGCTCGTCACCTACCAGCCCGCCGTTGGAAAGCCCGGCGACGCCAACTACAAGCCCGAGGTGCCGGGCGGCATCGGCGAGGAGAACCTGCCCACCATCACGCTGCCCTACATCAAAAGCGCCCGCGAGGGCGTTCGTCGCCTCGGCATGCTCGTGGAGAAGTACGGCACCTACGAGACCAACGGCGTGGCCTTCAGCGACGCGGACGAGGTCTGGTACTGGGAGAACATCGGCGGCCACCACTGGATCGCGCGGCGCGTGCCCGACGACTGCTACGTGGTGCAGCCCAACCGCCAGGGCATCGACCACTTCGACCTGGCCGACGCGCTGGGCGATCAGCACGACTACATGTGCAGCGCCGATCTGGCCCAGTGGATCCGCGAGAACGACCTGCTCATGGATATGCCCGCCCACGAGGAGGATGCCGGCGAGACCGTCGAGGGGCTGCCGCGCTACTTCAACGCCCGCATCGCGTTTTCCACCTACACCTGGCTCGACCAGCTGTACAATGCCCCGCGCAAGTGGTACCTGTGCCGTCGCCTGACGCCCTCCGATGCCCGCTTCGCCGGCCCGGCGCCCGCCTTCGGCCCCGAGAGCCTCGACATCCCCTGGGCCATGCGGCCCGATAAGAAGCTGTCGGCGTCGGATGTGAAGGATCTGCTCGCCACCACCTACGACGGCACCGAGTACGACCCCTACGGCACCAAGGGCACGCCAGAGACGCGCCACCAGTACCGCTACATCGGCATCGACCGCACCTCCGAGTGCTCCATCCTGTGCATTCGCCCGAACGCACCCAAGGCGCTGCGCGGCGTGCACTGGTTCGCCCCGGCGTCGGGCCCCTTCAACACCGCCGTGGCCCTGTACGCGAACGTGAAGGAGCTCCCCGCCTACCTGGACACCCCCACGGAAGTGACCACCGACAGCCTCTACTGGAACAACCGCCTGGTGGCCGGTCTTTCCGATCCGCAATTCTTCGAGAGCTACGAGGCCATCCAGGGCTATCGGCTGAACACCATGGCCCAGGGCTACCAGTCGCTGCACGAGACCGACGCCGCGCTTGAGAAGCTCGCCGCCGAGGGCAAGGCGAACCTGGACGATATGGACGACCCGACGGTGATCGCCGAGCTCGAGCGCGCGAATCAGGCGCTCGTCGATAGCGTGCAAACGCAGACCCGCGCTCTGCTCGGCACCGTGCTCGACCAACGCACGGTCACGATGAAGAACGCCTTCAACATGAACGACCACTGAGAGCGCGCCGTTGCGCCCCCGAGCGCAACGCCAATGCCTGATTGGGGCCGGCCCCGGCGCCTCGCCATTCGCTGGCGACGCCGAGGCCGGCCTTTTCGCATTCACGGTTCTTTCGCATTCACGACCCTTTTCGCATTCACGCCCCACTCGCTCCCCTCTCCCTGCAACACAGGGCTCTTCTCGTGCAAGTGAAGCGGCGCCCCCTTGCCGTCGCTGCCTCGTCGAGGCACACTAGCGCTACGGACAGGAGACGGAAAGGAGCGCCCGTGAAGCTGACCGTGGAAGAGCGGCCCGACTTAGAAGAGGCGGAGGTCACCATCCGCTGCCCGGCCATCGACCGGCGGGTGCGGGCCATCATGGCGACCGCGAACGCAGTGGATTGCCGGCTTCTCGGCACCGACGGCACAGGCACGTTCATCGTGGAACCGTCGGAAGTGCTGTACGCGGAAACCGTCGACGGCCGCACCTTCCTCTACGGCCGCGACCGCGTGCTGGAGAGCCCGCTGCGCCTCTACGAGCTGGAAGAGGCCCTCGCCGGCACCGAGTTCGTGCGGGCCTCGAAATCTCTCATCGTGAACTTCGACCACGTGCGGGCGCTTCGCCCCTACCTGAACGCCCGGCTGGAGCTGGTACTCGATAACGGCGAATCCGTCATCGCCTCGCGCCAGTACGCCCCGGCCATCAAGCAGAAGATCGGGCTGTAGAAAGGATTCGCCATGAGAAACATCGTCAAGAGCGCCTTTGTCCGCGCCTGCATCACCTTCACCGTCGCCATGGCCCTCTGGTGCACAGCCGGCCTCATCTTCGCCGGGCCCGTCGAGGGCATCGTCATCACGCTCTCGCTGCTCGCCGCCGCCTTGGCCCTGTGCGCCCTGCAGGCATTCTGGTTTACCGAGGCGGTCATCGGGCGATTGAGCTACCCCGCACGCATCGCCGGGTTCGGCCTGACGGGCCTTCCGGCGCTCGTCCTGTGCGCCGCGCTCGGCGGTTGGTTCCCCCTGGACAACATCGGCGCCTGGGTCAGCTTCGTTGCCATCTACCTGGTCACCCTGGCCGCCATCACCGCCGGCTACACTATCTACTACCGTCGCACCGCCGGCAGCTTCGACGCCGCCCTCGCCCGCTACCGCGAAGGCCGGAAAGAGTAGGCCATCGCGACGAGAAGCGATTACGTCGGTCCTCGTCCGCGCTTTCCCCGCCCGGAAGGCCGAGTGCGCCGATTTAGTAGGAAATCTGCACTTATCAGCGTCTGGAAGGCTCCTACAGTCAATTATTATATTGTTCTACGTTAATTTCGACGGCTTTTTTCAATCCAGGGGGGGTGCGGACGTTTTTCCGGACGGCCTAGGCGGCCAGCCCCAGCCGCCTCCTGCGGCCGGCTATCGTATCGTACACCTTGCGCCCTCCCTCGTCGAACGCCTTCAGCCTCCCCTCCCGGTACCAGCGGATCCACTCGGCGAGCTCGGCGGCGAACCGCTCGGCGGAGACCCCGCGCCAGTCCCTCCCGTGGAAGAACTCGACCTTGAGCCTGCCGAAGAACCCCTCGCAGGCGGCGTTGTCCGGCGAGTGCCCCTTGCGCGACATCGACCTCTCCACCCCGGCCTCCCCGCAGGCGCGGACCCAGTCGGGGGTGCGGTAGTGCCAGCCGCGGTCGCTGTGGAGCGTGAAGCCGCCCCCGGCGGCGGCCACGGCGCCGGCGAGCATCTCGGCCACGAGCGCCTTGGACGGCGAGGTGCCCACCGAGAAGGCGGCGACGTCGCCGTCGAACAGGTCGACGGCCGGCGAGAGGTACACCTTCCGCGGGTCGTCGGGCAGCCTGAACTCGGTGATGTCGGTGACCAGGACCTCGCCGGGGGCGGCGGCCGAGAAGTCGTGCAGGTCGCGGCCGGCGTCGACCAGCAGCAGGTTGGGCGCCGCCGCGCGGCCCTCCTCGCCGGCGTAGGAGCTGTAGCGGGCCGCCCGCGGGGCGCGGGCGCGCAGCCCCTCCTCGGCCATGATCCGGCGCACCACCTTCTCGGAGACCGCCA
>OLRK01000152.1_pt1 | contig 84827 bp, 89 predicted proteins | sample 1672911 | NCBI WGS metagenome assembly OLRK01 (sample SAMEA3136736, study PRJEB25190) | human gut metagenome | biome: human gut; feature: human-associated habitat; material: faeces | place: Austria | collected 2013
GTAAGAAACAGGATGTTCCTTTTCTTCTAACCGGTATGCCAAGGTAATTGACCACCGTTTCAATGTCCGCTTCCTGTTTTAATCTTGCGTAATTATTTTTTGCCATAACAGAAATCCTCCCATATCTGATTCTTTTGTTTCAATATGGAAGAATTTTAAAATCATAAATAAGGAGAACAACCATGACAGTAAAAGAATATACTACAAAATTAAATAATCAGAAAAATACTTATTTAGTAGAATGCGCAGAGCATATCTGTAATGAATGTTTAGATTTTCCACAGAAATGTTTCGACTTTATCAATCAGGCATTTGACGCCAGCCACTTATCTGAGGAACACTTTTATGTCATTGCAACGGATATGAAATCAAACCCCATAGCGGTATTTGATGTAGCACATGGTTCCGTGGACGGTACCTACATACAGCCAAGGGAAATTCTCATCCGCCTGCTGCTCTGTGGCGCATCTGCTGCGATTTTAGTACACAATCATCCATCCGGCTGCCCTATTCCAAGTGAAGATGATCTGACTACTACTGCAAGATTAAAAGAGTCCTTCCAGCTAATCGGCCTAAAGCTTTTAGACCATATTGTAGTCGGAAGGGAAGATTTCTATTCCTTCCGCCAGCAGGGAATCCTTATGTAGTTGGCATAAATACACATTAATGCAGTAGTGGTAGAAGCAAGAATCCCTTTGCTTTAGCTATGGGAGTGTCAAAATTTTAAATGCTATTAAAAGTCGAACGAACTTTCGCAACCGGTTACGTTTGTTCTTAAAAGAAAAGAGAGGTCTCTTGGGTATCTCTTTTCTTTGTAATCGTATAATAAAGGAGTAATTTATGCAGTATTTAAAACAAAATAGAAACTTTCTTTTAAAAACAGCTGGACTTATAGGACTATTCCTGTTTTGCCTATTTTTGCGTATGCAGATTTTTATCCTGGCGTATGTTCCATCTGAAAGCATGGCTCCAACCTTGCAGAAAGGAGACTTTCTCTTTGCAACAAAATATGATAAAGCAGATCTTGAACGGTATGATGTGGTGTTATTTGATTTTCCGGATAATGAACGTTTGTGTTTTGTAAAACGTATCATCGGACTGCCAGGAGATACGATAGAGATAAAAAATGGAAAAGTTTATGCAAACGGAACCTTATGCTGTGACGATTTTACATCGGAACTATCCTGCGATGATGGAATATACCAGGTGCCGAAAGGATGCTATTTCATGATGGGAGATAACCGGAATCATTCCCATGACAGCCGGTTTTGGAAACATCCATTTGTAAAACAGAGCCAGATACGTGGAAAAGTAAAATACGTTCTCTTCCCATTTTCAAATGCCAGGGCGATATCATAAAAGAAAAGAGATATTTCTCCCATATTATGGTTAACAATTATTACGACTAAGGGAGGAATTAATAATGGCAAAAATTTTAAATGATAGCAGATTAACTGTGAATGAAGCTGCGTTACTCTATTGTATTCTTGGTTCTCCGGACCCAAAGAATAAGAAAAAAAGGATTTATCCTACCATTAAAGAATCCATTAATTATATGATTGGCGGATACACTGCTGATTCAGAAGAAAAACGATTGGAGACCATAGCATCCGTGACATCGGAACAAATGACTTTATTCTAAAAATTTGTCGAAAAGAGATACCTTTATGGTGTCTCTTTTTCTTGCCCCAAAATCAGAATTTTTTTCTTTTTTACTATGATTAAAAAAGGAGGTCTATCGATGGCGAGAAAATTTAAAAAAATGACAAGAGTAAAAGTTAAAAAAACGGCTGCTACTTATGATTACACGCTTTACACGGATGGAGGATGTATCTTTAACCCGGGCGGGCCCGGTGGCTGTGCTGCCGTCTTGCTGGATAAAACAAAGAATGTTCGAGAATTTTACCAAGGTTATCAGGCTACCACAAACAATCGCATGGAAATCATGGCTGTCATCCTGGGACTGAAACGGGTTCTAATAGGCAGCAGTGTTCTGATTTACTCAGATTCCCAATATGTGGTCAATACCATGAATGGTAAATTCTCGAAAAAGAAAAATTATGATTTGTGGAAAAAACTGGAAGAAGCTTCCAAAGATAAAAACCTGGATGTCCGATGGGTCAGAGGGCATAATGGTAATCATTACAACGAACGGTGCGACCAGCTTTGCAGTATCGCGATGCAAGGTTTAAAACTTTCAAAAGATATCGGCTGCCAGGATAAAATAACCAGTAGAAAAACTGGCGCAATGGGTGTTGTTTTTACACTTCCAAAAGAATATAAAGACGAGTAAATGGTTCCTCTTTCCCCTAAAGAGTATTGTGAAATTTATCATGTAAACATGGAGTGTGGCAAAGCATTGGCAGCTTTTTGTCAGAAACCTAATCACACATTTGAGGATTATCTGAATCTGAAGACCGGAGGCCTGGATGCGTATTCCCGAGTATCGAAAGATTCTATTTTAAACCAAACAGAACTAAGTCCAGAAGCATTAAATACAATTAAACAGGTACTTCCAACTATGCATGGACAAATGTGCTGCCTGCGTTGGTATATGCGTGGATTGCCACTTGCTGATTGTATTCGAAAGGCATTAGTAAATCAAGAAGTACAAGAAAATAAGAAGAAAAAGTAGCTTTTTTCTAAAAGCTTTTTAACAAAAATATGTTCAATACATTTTTTCTCCCATATTGCATAGGAAGACAAATAAATAAAGAAAGAGGATGATAACTATACTAAAAGAACTGCGAGAAGAAAGGCTTCTGCTCACTCTAGACGAAGTCAGTAAACTGCTTCATATCTCTTATGGAAAAGCCAGAGAATTCACATTCGAACAGAATATGCAAGTCCATATTGGGAGAAGAACACTGGTGCATAGAAAGAAATTAGAACAATGGGTCGATAATCAAGTCAAATAAGAAAGGATACAGATATACTCGGTTTTATCTTGAATAATATCCACAAATTTGATAAGATTATAATCGAATATGATAAGTATCCTTATTTCTTGAAGAAACATGCACGGAAATAAGGAGGCTATAATATGGGAAAAAATTTAAAAGGAAAAAGCATAGGGCGTGGCATCTGTCAGCGCAAGGACGGCATTTATCAAGCAAAAATCTATATGAAAGGGAGTCCAAAGCCTACCTATCTTTATGATTCCAATTTGAATAATCTGAGAATAAAAAAGAGACATTTGGAATTCATCAAGAATCAGAACCTTTCCTCAAAGCATGCTCTTATGATACTTGACGACTGGTTTGAACATTGGATGGAAACAGTTTGTTCTGTAAAGCTAAAGAACACGACAATCCGAAATTATTATGACAATTACAACAGGGTCAAAGGAAATCTCGGACATATAAAACTGATTAATCTCAACCAGATTAGTATCCAGAGTGCAGTCAATGAGCTGTCTGAAAGCTATAAGAGAACCACCGTAAAAAGCACTTTAAACGTACTTAACGCCTGCTTGGAATATGCAACAAACAATCTCGTAATCGCACATAATCCGTGCAAGGGTGTGATTTTGGGTGAACGTTTGAAAGATTTTATTCCAAAGGAAAAGAAAGAAGATTTGAAGTATATCAATAAAGAGCGCTTAGATTTGTTCTTTGATGTTGCAAAGAATTCTCGTTCATCAGCATATTTTTATATTCTGTTGCACACGGGACTCCGTGTTGGAGAACTGTGTGCCTTACAGTGGAAAGACGTTGACTTTGCAAAACGAGAACTTCATATCTACAAGACTATCAATCGAACGGAGTGTTACTTTGACGAATACGGAAAAAAGCTGGAGAAACCCATCTCAAGTATTCAGATTACTACGCCAAAAAGAGAAGCGAGCAATCGAATCGTTCCTATGACCGAAGGTGTTGTGAATGCGTTCCAGACCATAAAGAAATATCAAAAGCAGGACAAAAAAGAAAACAAAAATTGGGGAACATCTAATGGGTTCCTAAAAAAATACCCCGATTTAGTTATGACGACTAAAGAAGGGAACTGTTTTTTACCAAATTACGTCGAAAAAGAATGCAAACGGTTGGTGAGCATTCTAAACAAAAAGCAGCAGCAAATAGCAGAAAGCGAAGGCCGGCCATACACACTGATTAAGATTCATCCGCATATGTTCCGCCATACCTTCGTTACTAACTGTTATCAGCAAAAACTGGATTCCAGAATCCTGCTTGATATTGTCGGGCATCGAAACTTGAAAATGACAGCTCTCTATACCCACCCAGAAAAAGAATTCATGCACAGTGAGTTCGAAAAATACAAAAGTGTGATTTAAAGAATACCGTATAATTATTCAAGAGAAATGCATATTATTCATGCATGAAAATGCCAGTATTTCCGCTGATATGAAAAAGGGTGTAAAAAGGGTGTAGTAAACAAATCGAAACGTCCAGAAATGCTTTAAATAAAGGGAAAAATGAAGATTACTAATACATTATCACCGATGATACAACACTTATTTTATTATGAAGCTAAAAAATCCAGCAAATATGGGGTTGAAGGCTTTTTATATTTTTTTTACCATTGTCAGATAATTTTATTATAACACATGATTATTATGGTTATATTTTATTTTAGGTGTAAAAAGGGTGTAGTAAAAGTTTTTTTCACTCTGATAATTATGCATTATTACATAGTAAATAGACAGCTCCCATAAATAATAACTGTTAAGAAACAAGGATACGATTTTATCTTTTTTGAGAGGTTAAAGTGTCTTTGTTTTTTTTTAGCAACAAAAGAATTCATCTACATTTGGTGATATAAAAGGAGAGCAAATATGAATATTACATATCAAGAATTGAATTCAAGTGATTATAGTTTTTATTTATTTGATAAAAAATGGGATAGTATAGCGCAATGTTGTGAATATTACGGAATAAGTTATCGTAGTGTTATGCAGTACAAAAGTGATTACAAATGTAATACTGAGAAAGCGATTCAAAAATATATTGATTATAAAAAATCACATGGGTTTTATTTTCGTAAAAAGAAATGGTCATCAATGAAGGAATGTTGTGACTTTTATAATATTAATTACAAGTCTTTTATTGAATGTAAAAGGAATTGGGGTTTGCCACCAGTTGAAGCACTTAAAAAATATATCAATATGAAGAAAGATAGGATGTTTGTTTTTAATGGAGTTACATATAACAGTTTTGCAGATTGCTGCCATGCACATTCTGTAAATCCTATTTCGGTAGAAGAATACGGTAAAAAAAGAAATTTAATGAGAAGAAGAGCCTTGATAGGTTATTTAAAATACAAAGATAAAATTAATTTTACTTTTGGAAACCGTTCTTATGCGTCTTTTTCAGAATGTTGCCGTTGTTATGGAGTAAAGTCTTCGACATTGCGTGAATATGCTAAAAGACAAGAGGTTTCTCTTTATTCTGCTTTAATTCATTATATCCTTTTAGATAAAGCGAAACCCATTGCAATAGAAGACGTACAAGAAGAATTGTTTTTCTCTATAAAATACAAAGGTATCTTTTATAAAACCGTGGTTTTATGTTGCGAAGCACTTTCTATAGATATCGAACTTGTTTGTCAAAATATGCAGGATAAACAAATAGAACAGGTGATAAAAGAAATGGATAAAAAAAATATACGGATGGAACGAAAACAAGATCCTTTGTTGTTTCATAGTTTTTGTTATCAAAAAATATATTACCCCTCTTTAGGAGTATGTTGTAAGCAATTAGGATTAAAAGAAAACTTAGTGTATAGCCGACTATGGAGAGATGACGAAACTATTGAAAGTGTATTAGATTTTTATATGAGAAATTCAAAACACTCTGTTTGAAAAGATAGGGACTTTTAAATATTTATGCCTAAAAATTTGAAAATTTAATTTACATATTATAATATTGCTATATAAATTAAAGGAGAGAGGAAAATGTATATCATTGCATGTGTAGATGATAGAAATGGATTATTATTTAATCATCGAAGACAAAGCCAGGATACAAAAGTAATTGAAAAAATTAAAGAAATAACTTATGGAAAAAATTTATGGGTTGATCCATTCAGTAAATCGTTATTTCCAGATGCCTATATAAACGAACAGTTTTTGGATAAAGCAGAAAAGGATGATTTCTGTTTTATTGAAAATAAACAACCAGCTCTGGAACAGGTTGATGGAATTTACTTATTTCACTGGAATCGAACTTATCCATTTGATACTGTATTTTCTATCCCTATGAAATCCTTTCACAAGATAAGTGAAGAATCTTTTTCTGGTTCATCACATGATAAAATAACATTGGAGGTATACAAAAAATGAATAAATTAAAACAAGTTGGTTTAGCATTGTTGATGTCAATGTCCATCTTTATAGTTGGATGTGTAAATGAGGGTTCGCAGGAATCACCAAATCAGAAGATAGAGCAAAAAATAGAAAATGAAATAGGACAGCAGGCGTCATCTGAAAAAAATACGCAGAATACCACAAATCAAAATGAAAATATACCTGAAAAAGAATCCTCTGTTATTGAACACTTTTCTTTATCGGACATTTCGGCATTTTCTGGAACTCCGTACGTTGTAGTCAATGACAATATCCCTTATTTCACTGACCAAGAATTAAGTGTAAATTCTTTTGAAAATTACAGCGAATTAGACAGTCTGGGACGATGCGGAACTGCTTACGCTAGTATTGGAAAAGATATTATGCCAACAGAGAAACGTGGACCAATTGGGCACATTAAACCAAGTGGATGGCAAACAGCTAAATATGATTGTGTAGACGGAAAATATCTGTATAATCGTTGTCATTTAATAGGTTTTCAACTTGCTGCAGAGAATGACAATGAAAAGAACTTAATTACGGGAACCAGATATATGAATGTAGATGGAATGTTACCTTTTGAGAACATGGTAGCGGATTACGTAAAAGAGACTGGAAATCATGTGCAGTACCGTGTCACACCAATATATGATGGGAATAATCCAGTAGCAACTGGAGTCCTTATGGAAGGAAAATCAGTAGAAGATAATGGTGAAGGTATCTTATTTAATGTTTTCTGCTACAATGTACAGCCAGGTGTGGAAATTGATTATACCACTGGTAAATCTCATGCTTCTGAAGACGCTGTACTAGATAAATCAAATCAAACAGATGATATCCTGGAGGATGCTGTGCAAAATTCTTCTGAGAATAATCCAGAAGTCACCTACATTTTAAATATCAATACCAAAAAGTTTCATCGTCCAGATTGCTCCAGCTTATCCAGAACGAAGGAAGAAAACAAAGAAACATTTACTGGGAGCAAAGATAATTTAATACAACAGGGGTATGAAGCTTGCAAAAACTGTAATCCATGATAATAAATAGGCGGAATTATTTCCGCCTATTTATTTTATTATTAGACCTAATTTTTAATAAATAAAAATTTTCATATTTTGGTATATTAGAAAACAGGAGGAATATAAAATGCCAAACGAAAGAATAGAAATTAAAGTCAATGGTGGTAAGATTTTTGCAGAGGAGAACATGAACCCTGACTTTCCTGGAATTTGCGTCTGCTTACAATTGGATAATGGAGAAATACTGAATTTAGTTCTTGTTGAGCACGACAAAGACAATAGTATTAATCTTTATCACTATGAAGATGTCTGGAATGAGGACTGGACTAGAAAGAACACTATTGATTTGAATGAGGCTAAGAAGATTGATTTGAATGATAACGAAAAAGAGACTCCTTAATGGGGTCTTTTTTTTAATAAAATTTTACATATTGTAAATGAATATTTTAAATAACAGGAGGAAAAAAATATGTCAAATGAAATCAAAAAACCAAATAACGGAGCATCTGAAGTAAGTGTTGCAAGATATCTTATACAGCAGTTCCCAGAATGGGAAGAGCAGTTAAATAACTTAGTATATGCTTATGAAATGCCTTTCCAGTATTTCTGTAAAAAAGAAGCAGAGTATCGGTTGGATGAGTTAGGGATTCCGGATACCATTCATGATTATGCATCTATGGTAACTTCTATAGCAAATAAACTCTTTGATTCAGAAACATATCTGTCGGGAGACGTTGCAGATCAGATTGCTTCATCTGTCTTGGATAAGGATTTTTGCATAGACCTAAAAGATGAAAAACAGGTTTTGTTTTTGAAAGAAAACTATTTCCAGTCAGAACTGCTCCTCACCTTATCTGAATTAAAAACGGATATTCCGTTTTTAGCATCTTTTGTTTGTAAAATAAACACCAAAAAATCAAATCGAAATATGGAGGTAGCTTTCCAGAAAGTCTTGGAAAACCATGAAACAGATTGTGGTTATATTACCACCAAGGAACTGCAGGAGCTATTCCTTGCGTTTCAGAAAGATTACAGGGATAATCAGGCAAGAATTAAAATTCCTGGCGGCGAGTTAGTTGCAGAAGAAAGTTCAGACCAAGAGCATCCAGGCATTTGTGTCTATCTGGAATTGGAAAGTGGAGACTTTATAGATTTAGTATTGCTTGAAAACCATTCTAAGGATGATAAATCAACCATTGACATTTACAATTTTAGTGATGTGTGGAGTGAAGATTGGACCAACAAGAGTACCATACGTTTATCTGAAGTAAAAGAAGCATTGGAATTGTAGTGACTTAAATCCATATTTGACAAAGAAGAGAGATGCCATCTTGGTATCTCTTTTCTTCTGTATCACATATAATTTTTGACATTTCGAAATTTTCCATATTCTTACTGAAGCATTATATAACAGGAGGAAAAAATACATGGAAATTTTAAAAACATTGAATAACGTTACAGTGGAAGATTTAACAGAAGATGGTGCTTTTGTAATTCCGGAGGGAATAGAAGCGTTCTGTAAGGAAACCTTTTGGAGTTGTCGGAATCAGTTACGTAAAGTTATCATTCCAGGTTCTGTTAAAGAAATTCCTAAGCAGGCATTTATTAATTTTACAGCTTTAGAAAATGTAAAATTGGAATTTGGAGTTGAAGGTATCCAAAAGGAAGCCTTTTCACAGTGCAAAAAATTACAGGAAATTTCCATCCCTGATAGCGTAGAATATATTATGGATAACGCCTTTTATCACTGCGAATCACTTACATCTATTGAATTGCCGGTTGGTTTAAAAACAATTCATGTTTGCACTTTTGAGTATTGTAAACAGTTAGAGGAAGTTCATTTTCCAGCATTTTTAAAGAAAATAGAGGCGTATGCATTTAGATGTTGCGAAAGTCTAAAAGGAATAGAATTATGGAATGATCTACAGTATATTGGTGAGTCTGCTTTTTCATATTGTACATCACTGCAATCCGTTTTTGTTGAATCGGGACATTTAAACCAAAAATGTTTTGGTTATTGTAATCAGTTAAAAAATGTGATTCTTTGTGACGAAGTAACAGCTATTGATAGTTTTGCATTTTTAGAATGCGAAAATTTAATGGAAGTAGTTTTGCCGAATAGCGAAATGAAAATTGCAAAAGATGCATTTCCGAAACATACCAAAATAACAGCAGAAGAGGTAGATGTGTTTTCTTTTGAGTCTGAAGAACAGATCAATAAGTTACAGGATTATCTGGAAGAAAACTTTAACCTTGCCTCTTGTGCCCCACATTTAGTTGGAGACATTTTAGCTTTTGTAGCGGCACAAGGTGAGGGAGCAGAAGAAAAATTAGATTTACTATGTATGTTTTTGGATTCCACTGGAATTGAGCGTGATGAAATAAAAAAAGCAATTAAGAAATAATTTCCACTAGAAAGACATCCATTTGGGTGTCTTTTTTTTGCCTAAAAATTTTAGCTTTTCTTCATTTTGTTATTATTAAAGGGTAGGGAGGAATGAATTTTGAAGATTGCAGTTACAGGGCATCGACCAGGAAAATTATATGGATATAACCTTTCTGAACCCGAATATACCATATTAAAAGAAAAATTTAAGTATATTTTAAGAAAATATAAAGCAACTAAAGCCTACACAGGAATGGCACTTGGTACAGATACTATTTTTGCAAATGCAGTAATAGACCTAAAAAAAGAAGGATTGCATATTAAATTAGTAGCTGTATTGCCTTGTGCAAATCAAGATAAAAAATGGAGCAAGAAAGACCAGAAACGGTATCAGGAAATTTTACAAGCAGCTGATGAAGTTATTCAGTTGTCAGAAAAAGAGTATCGTCCAGAGCTAATGCGGATTCGAAACCGATGGCTAGTAGATCATGCAGATATGTTAATTGCGGTTTGGGATGGGAGCAACAGTGGAACATCAAATTGTATTCGATATGCTATTCCCAAAATACCAGTATATAGGATTTGTCCATAAGACTGTTGCAAAGCGTGTATTTTTGAAATTTGCTTTGCATCGAACAAAGTTTCGTAACCGGTAATGTTTTTTGTTTGCAAACGTTTCAAACAAATGCTAAACTAAAGCTAATTGGGGTATATATTTGCGGATATATACTTGGAAACCGGACAATAGGTTCTTTTTTTTTGCTATAAATTGAGAAAGGAGTAGCTACATGATATATATTACAGGGGATTGTCATCGTGACTTTTCCAGGTTTAATACCAAAAATTTTCCAGAGCAGTATGAGATGACAAAAGAAGACTATGTTATCATTTGCGGAGATTTTGGTGGCGTTTGGGATTACGGGAAGGAATCAAAGGAAGAAGAACACCTTCTGGACTGGCTGGATGGAAAACCGTTTACCACACTTTTTGTATCCGGCAATCATGAGAATTTTGAACGTTTAGATACATATCCAGAGAAAGTATGGCATGGCGGAAAAGTCAATGCTATTCGTCCATCTGTGCTGCATTTGAAGCGGGGAGAAATATTTGAACTGGATGGAAAAACATTCTTTGCCTTTGGCGGTGCCAGAAGCCATGATATCAAAGATGGGATTCTGGAGCCAGAGGAGAAAGAGAAGATAAAGACATGGAACCGGGAATACAAATCATTTCGTGTTAATAAGCGTACCTGGTGGGAACAAGAAATGCCAACTGCTGCTGAGATGACATATGGACTGAAAAATCTGGAAAATCATCAAAATAAAGTAGACTATATCATCACACACTGTGGACCGCAGAATGTAGTATCTGTATTTAGTGATGGATTATTCCAGGCAGATGAGTTAACAAAGTATTTTCTGGAATTATCTGAAACCATTGATTTTTCTGCATGGTTCTTTGGGCATTATCATGACAATAGGAAAGTTCTAGACAGGTATTTCCTTTTGTATGAACAGATTATCCGTATTATATGACATATAATTTCTTATTTCTGTATTTCTTTCATATTAAGGATGATAAATGGCAAAACAGGAGGAATTAATTATGAGTAAATGGATACCAGTAAGTAGTGGAAAATTTCCAAAAGAGGAAGAGCGAGTACAGGTCACTTATTTAAGCTGTTATGACAACAAACCTTTGTGTGATGCTTTTGCATTTCGGAGAAATGGAGCCTGGGTATGGGATACTTTTGAAGATGTTGTTGTAGAAATTGTTGCATGGAAAAAGATTGGTAAGCCGTATGATCCATTCCATGACCATATCGGCGAAGTCACCAGGATGGTCATGGACATTAAATTTGACCGGCCAATTGATTCCAACAAACACTACATTTCACCGGGCGGATACACTATGAAATGTAAGGGTCAAAGTTATTCCTTTGATTTTATGGATTATGAAAGCAGTGTAGATAAGGATGATCCTACAATTCTTCATGCGGAAGTTTCTCATTTGGATAAAGTTTATTCCAATGATATGTCGAAATTCAATTCCAAAAAGCTTGAAAACATAGAGGAATTTAACATCTATACAGGTGAATACGACGACCCAGAAATACTTCCTTTAAAAATTTTGTCTCTTACCATAGAGCAGCATTTAACTGTGACAAATGTTGAGGAAAAGCTGTTGCAATCCATTGAATTTTAATTGAAACAGGAGATACCTTTACGGTGTCTCTTTTTCTTTTTGGGAAAATTACCATATTATTTGCATCAATCATACAACAGGAGGAAAATATCATGAAAAAAAATCACCTTGCATGTAAACAAGCTATTGAGGACGCAATCAAAAAATATTTTGATGGATATTTTTTAAACAAGGAAGCAGTGACAGAAGTATTAGGTCAATATGATATGGATTGTGTATCCTTTGTTTTAGCTTACACTTTACAATCTAAACATTGGGATGGTCGGTTTTCCAAAGATAATCAAGAATGGGGAAAATGCTACCTTATGTATGATGAAGTCTTAGAAGAATGTATTGTAGACAGCCATCCAGCAGTTTTAAATGGATTTATTGATTTACTCAGACAAAAAGTGGAAGGACAGGAAGAACTGGTGTATTGGTTTCCAGAAGCCAGGAAATACTTATATATTCAGACTGCGTGCAGTGGTGGGTATGACTACACATTCTATGACGAAAAATTCAAAGACTTAGATGGTGGTGTATACGATAATTTAGATACTTCCATGACGGAAGTTGTACAAATGCTTCTGGAGGAAGAGAAAATTTCGGGAGCGAAATATCATCAAAATGTTGAGACATTTTTGGAAAAAGTAGAAGATGCATGAGAAGCGTGTTGAAATAAGAGATGCCTTTATGGTGTCTCTTTTTCTTTTTGGGAAAATTACCATATTACTTGTATTAATCAGATAACAGGAGGAAAAATTCATGTCTAATGTAGAAGAAATCTTAAAAAGTGAGTACAGCAAAAAATTTGATGAAATCAGGAAAGCCAGTATGGTTCAAAGTTTTTTCAAGTATGGACCGGCTAGAAAAAACTACGTCAATGGAAATTGTAACGCCCTGGCATCCATGGAAAATTGCATCAAGAAATACCAGGATACAGGGAATACGGAATACCTGACCGATGCAGCAAACTATCTGATGCTGGAATTCATGTATCCGCAGCACGAAAAGGCACACTACAAACGCACTGGTTCAGATGATAGTGCTGGCCTGGTTGGATTATGTGCAACTGAAATGGAACAGCTGAAAAAAGATTCTTTTTATGACTGAGAGAAAACCATCGCATTTGCGGTGGTTTCTTTCGTTAACGGTATCCTTTTGTAAAACGTAGGAAGTGTTTTAGAATTTTTTTCCAGCTGCGTTCTCTCCGATGGCGTATATGCATCTGGTACAGAAAGATGTTTGTAATCATTTCCAGAAACTGATCGCTGGATAAGCGTCCTTTTATCTGGTTGCATTCCATATGAGTACATTGCAGATTCGACACGTCTTCCCTGCCTCCAGAAGCTAATGAGATGATGTGATCAAGTGTCATATCTTTATAATCTACTGGTTTTCCGCAAATCTTACATCTTCCCTTGCATTGATGATATATCAATTTTCGGACATCTTCTGAATATGTTTTTCTTTTAACGATATTTTGAATGGCAGGAATCTCCTTGCATTCGGCGAAATCTTTTGAATCATAAGTCTGCACGACAAATCCTTTGGTTTTTGCAGTTGCCCTTAACAGAAGTGATGTTGCTTCCTGCACATCAGGAAATATCGTTCTGTTCTTTGTTGATTTTGTAATCTTTCCAGTTGGCTCGACTACAATGAATTCCTGCCCCTTCGTAAGTACATACCCTTTCATCAAAATACCTCTCTTCTTTTCTTTTATCATAACAGATTCGTGCATTCTTTGATTTTTTAAGCATGAGTTTTTCCATATTTTTTCTGAAAAACAAAAACAGGAGGAATTGAATATGAATTTAGATTATGCATTAGGAAAAACATTGATGGAATTGGAGGAAATGTGCAAGATTCACCGTTTTACATTACCAGATGGATATAAGAAACGCTTTCAGGATAACCAAAAACAGCTAGAATCTGAATTTCAGAAACTAACACAGACAATCACAATCCAGTGTTCGATAACACATCAGAAAATGATTTTTCTGGCATATAGGCTGGGAGTTAAAGAAGCAAAGAAGGAACAAAGATGGTTCAAAAATGAAGAAACAAACCCTGTTACGCTTGTAGAGGTTTCTTTGGTAGAAGCTGCATTTCAGTTTGTATTTAACAGCCGGGAAATATACCTTGTTTTGAAAAATTCTTTCTGGAAAGTGGAAGATCCAAAAGAACTTGTTATACATCATCAATATGAAGGTACCTATGCCTGTAAAATGGATGAAGAATATCAGCTGTATGATGCATTTGCTGTTTTGGAATCCAGAGGATGTTTAAAAGAAGGTGCTGCGGATGAATTTAAGCGGAGGGCTTGTTCATTAGAAAAACAATTTCGGGAATGCTTACCATATTCAGCACCGGATTGTGACCTAAAACATAAAAAACAGATATTCCTGGCGTATAAATTGAAAGAAAAACAGAGAATGATTTCTTTGGAGAAATATGGTTATACTTATACAGGAATGACCCCGCTTGATTTGGAAGAAGCAGCTTATCGGTTTGCCATAGAGAATAGAACGGTATATTTACTTTATCCTGACAATACAGAAGCAGAAGCAAATAGTTTAGGTGAAATCTTATATCATTACAACGACTGGGGAATTTGTGGGTTCGAAAATGAAAAAGAACCTGTTGTCGTGGGCAGTGATCCTGTTATCAATATTTCGGACTTTGTATCAACCAAAGAGCAGAAAAAATCAATATTAATAGGTGATTATATTCGCTTAAAAACTTTGGAATGCTGCAATCAGATTCCCGGATATCAAAAGCTTCCAGTGGAAAAGAAAAAATCCTTATATGATTCTGTTCGAGCGTGCATCGAAAATTCATAATCAGAAAGAGAGATTCCCATGTGGAGTCTCTTTTTTCTTTTCTGCTATTTTGTCCATATTCCTTTTGTAAAATTATTGAAAACAGGAGGAAATCATCATGGCAAAAAGAAAATTCAAAATTGCTTCTTTAGCATCAGTTGAAATTTTTCAACAGAAAAAACAACGCTTTAATGGATTTCAGAGTGGAACAGGTATTCATGGGGATGTAAAGTATAATCGTAACAAGGAAAAAAGACAGGTTCTAAAAAATATTAAGCAAGAGAGTGTTTAATGCTTGGATGCATTGACAAACAACAAATATGATGTATAATGATATTAGACAAAGGAGAAAATGTTAAATGAAAAGAACCTTTATCGAAGTTCCAATATTTACGAAAAGATGGAAAGAATTGGGACTGAATGATAACAATTTGCGTGAGTTACAGAATATCCTATTAGAAAATCCCAAAAGCGGTGATGTTATCCAAGGAACAGGGGGATTGAGAAAAATTCGCATTCCTATGCAAGGGAGAGGAAAAAGCGGTGGCAGCAGAGTTATCTATGTAGATATTGAGATCAAGGAAGTGATTTACCTTGTCAATGTATATACAAAGAACGAAAAGGACGACTTAACAGAAGATGAGAAAAAGGCGTTTAAAGCTGTTGTGAAAATGTTGAAGGAGGAATAGGCATGAGTAAATTTTTCAATGATACTATGCAGGGGCTTTTGGAAGCGCTTGAAATAGAAAGAGGTTCTGTTCCGCTGGAAGAAAAAAGTAATATGGAAGCCCCAACATATTATGTTGCTGAGACGGATGCTGAATTAATTGCTTCTCTGGTGAGAATAAGAAAAGAAAACAACATTTCACAAAGTGAGTTGGCTGCAATGATTGGAAGCAAGCAGCAGGCTATTTCCCGTTTGGAAAAAAATGAACACAGTCCATCATTAAAATTGTTCTATTCTGTTTTGGATGCATTGGGTTATGATTTGCAAATCGTCAAAAAGGCAAGATGAAGTACCAACAGATAGAGATTCCTTTATGGGGTCTCTTTTTCTTTTCTGTTTTTTACCCATATTCCTTTTGTAAAAATTATTGAAAACAGGAGGAATAGAGAAGTTGTTTTTCCGTTGATAAAAAACGAAGTATCAAGAAAATCTTACATTGAAGTGAGAATGCCCGAAATGGTAAAACTGTACCGCCCGAAATATTTCAATGTCTTAATTGCTTGCCAAGCGTATTACAGCAGCAAGATAGAGCTTCCCAGAGACTTTTCAGGAAGTTATGAGGAAGCCATAGTTTATGCAAACGAGCATCTGGACGAAGCTCCGCTTGGGGACCTGGAGTACATCTCCGATTCCGATGTTCTGGATGAAAATAACTGTTCTTTTGAAGAATAGCAGGAAAACTCTCCATTTTGGGGAGTTTTTGTATTCATATTCAAAAGGTTTGTCCCGATGACGCATCTCTTATGTAAGCCAATTCCCATAGCTTGGCAGTAAAAAAAGAGATTCCATCACGGAATCTCCTTTAACATGAGAATGGTTCAAAATTGGATTTGCAAACCATTTGGTAATTGAATTGCCGAACAGCTTCCTATTTAAATAATTCCCATAGAATGAATTTGTTTGAAAATAGCTTCCAGAACAGGAACACAGATGCTGTTACCAGCAAGATAAGTAATTTGTGCATCCGTAAGTCCAGCTTTTTTCATCTTGTTGTAATCCCGGTCCTCATATCCCATTAGACGAAGATATTCTTTTGCAGTAAAAAGTCGAAATTTTCCGTCGTAGAAAATAACTTGACGTGGCGAAGTTGTGATGGTTTTTGCACAATCCCCAACACGTCCTCTTCTTGTTTTTGAATTCGGAAAAGCAAGGTTCACAACTTGATAGTCATGAATTTCCTTATACCCTTTTTTGGTCGCTTCTCTTACGCACCAGGTTCCGTCTTCTAACCGAAATAAAATCTCTTTCTCTGCCGGTGATGGTTCATAAGCGGAAAAATCCACGTCACGGTCAATGATGCTTTCCAATTTTCGTGTCAGCTCTATTTTCTCAGGAAAAACGAAAGGTTCCTCTGTAAGAAGAGACACTGTAAAAAGCCTCGGTCGTGCTTGGGGACAGTTGTAGTCCTCAGCGGATAGAATCTTATAATAGTTATGATACCCATAGGACTCCATTGTTGCAAGATAGTGATCCAGATGTTCTTTATGCCGGTATAAAAGACCAGGGACGTTCTCCCAAACGACTACTTTAGGTTGTTTTGTCAATTCTGGGTTTCGTCCAACAGGGTGTGGATCCAAAATCTCCAAGGTCCGTTCGTACAAGATAGAACGCCCAGTGTTGATGTTATTTTTTCCCTCATTACTAAAATCTTGACACGGGCTGCCATGTACCAGAATATCGGGATGCATGTTCCATAACCGAATATCCTGCGGGTCATAACCACAATTAAACATACTGTTATAAGCCATGACTGCAAATGGGAGAACCTCTACATAATCAAGAGATTTTAAGTTAAATCCAATATTCTGTAGACTTTTTCTAGGTGCTCCAATACCTCCAAATAATTCCAGAATTTTCAATGGCTGGCTATTTTCCTTTTCATCAAAAAGTGTTAATTGTTCATTCATATTGTTTTCCTCCTGTTTTCTGTTATTCAAAAACAATATGGAAATAATGAAGAAAAATTTTTTGAGAAAATTCCCATATTTCTTCTAAAAGAAAAAAGGAGGGATTGCATGCAAGTTGTTGTCAGTATGATGGCAAAAGAAGACGTATTTTACCACAAACAAGGTTGCCCTTGTTGCAAAATTAAGTATCAGGATTGTATGATTATTTCTGAGGAAGAAGCAAGAAAGTATCATTATAAACCTTGCTCTTACTGCGAAGGAATTCTTGGAGAAATTCGAACAAATCAGCTCATATCAGAATGGGAGAGAAAATACCATATGAAGTTTTGGTATGATGAGAAGTGGGGCGCAATTATGGTAAAAACAGAAATAGGATTATGGAAAATTATGGAGGATAAACAGAATCATTGCTATATTCTATTCCATAAGAACACAAAAAAAATACCAAAAGAAAAAGGTCAATTTCATAGACAAAAAGATTGTTTACCTTCAACATCATTAAGTGGAATTATTTCTTATATCGCCAAGCATGATAAAGCAAAACAGATTATAAAAGAGGATTATAGGAAATTGCCAAAGAGTACGAATCGTGAGAGAAAATACTACAATCATGCAAAACGAAAAATTCAAAAAATGGAAGGTAGAAACAAAATGTACCGTCTAGATCAAATTTACAAGGAATTAGAGCATGCTTAAGGAAAGAAGTCTTAAAGACTTCTTTTTCATTTTTACCATATTTCTTTTGTAAAAATAAATTCATAACAGGAGGAATAAATTATGAAATTCAAAAGAATAATGAAGTATAAAGTAAAGTATCTGGAAAACAAACGATGCAGGAGAATACGGGAAACTTTTCTTGAAAAAGAAGTAGAATTAGAAGTGCAGGATTTAACAGAAGAAAAATTTCCTGTTGCTTTCATTGTACATGATCACGCAACACTTTATAAAGGTGCAGAAGATTATGATGACTTTAAAGAAACAAACTGCATAGGCTATCAATTATATGATGAAGAAATACGAATGTATCATGGAGTTTTGTATAAACCTGTACGAGTTTCTCATGGTACTGCACTGAGTACAGTTTTTGAAAAAGATCCTAATAAAGTAATCTTTTTCCCAGACAAAGCCTTTTGTATGGATCGAGATATCGAATACACTTCTAAATCTGTTTTACTTGCATCATTTGAGGAAGAAAAATATGAACAGTTTCAGGAGGTATGCAACCAATACAAAGCATTTGATGGAAAGATTTGGGAAAGAACAGAGGAACCTTATTATTGGATTCGTGAAAATTGTATGATGATTCAATATGGGAATTTCGAAAATCATCATTTACCAGAAGATCATTTTTCTGCGTTGGAAAGAGAAGATGTTTTACCTCTGGTAAAAAATGATGTATCCAGAGAATCTTACATTGAAGTGATAATGCCAGAAGTGGTAAAATTGTATCGTCCAAAATTTTTCGATGTGACGATTTGCTGTCGAGCATATTATAATAGCAAAATAGAACTTCCCAGGAGTTTTTCTGGAAGCTATGAAGAAGCAATCGCATATGCAAAACAGCATTTGGAAGAAGCACCTCTTACCGAATTAGAATATATTTCGGCAACAGATACATTAGATGAAGATAATTGTTCTTTTGAGTAACAAAAAAAACTCTCCATTTTGGGGAGTTTTTGTATTTCATATTAAAATGAAACCTGTAAAAGAACATTGTAAGAATTTAGGGAGGCCGTTTTGTTTCAGAAGAAGAAGAAAATCTCAAAAGATGTATTGTATGCAGCATATATTGGGTTTGCCATTGGAGATGCACTAGGAGTTCCAGCAGAGTTCTTACCAAGGAAAGAGTTGTTAAAACAACCTATTATTGATATGATTGGCGGCGGCTTTCATCACAGAGAGCCTGGCGTTTGGTCCGATGATACAGCTTTAATGCTGGCAAATTCTCATAGTTTATTTATGTATGGATTTTCACCCCGAAAAATGGCAGAAAATATGGTATCCTGGATGGACTATGGTACATTTTCTGCAACTGGAGAACCATTCGGACTTGGAAACGGAATTCGAAAATCGCTTGAGCGATTTAAGGCTGGTTTTTTGCCTACAGAAGCAGGAGGACGAAGTACATTCGAAAATGGAAACGGTGCTCTTATGCGAATCCTGCCGTTAGCATTTTATCTGTACGATTGCAGAAGTGCCAAGAAGCGGAAAAAAATTATATATGATTGTTGTTCTATCACACACTATCACGAATTATCAAAAATCACTTGTCATTTTTATGTCGAATTTTTGATTCGTCTACTGAAAACAAGAGATTTTCAGAAAAGCTACAACGAAACTGCAAAACGATTCCGAAAAACTACAAATCGCAAAGAGTTTGAACGATTGTTTTCAGATGAGTTGTTTTTGTTACGAAAGTCAGATATTAATTCTGGTTCCTTTGTGATCAGTACTTTGGAAGCTGCTCTTTGGGTTATCGCAAACACAAAGAATTATGAAGAAGCTGTATTAACTGCCGTCAATCTTGGTTATGACGCAGATACAGTAAGTGCTATATCAGGTGGGATTGCTGGTATTTTATATGAAAAAGAACAGATTCCAAAAAGATGGATTGATGAATTAAAAGGGAAAGAATTGCTAGAGGAAGAGATAGAAGTGGCGTATAAAAAGACACCGTAAGTATCTATACGCCGCCGCTCGGATTCGAACCGAGACACCGAAAGAACAGCTACTATTTCAGGCAGAGTGCCACGCCCAACCTACGGATTGGACGTGGGCGAATGCCTCCATCTAGTCTTTTTGGTTTTGAATGTATTTTTTTACTGCTTGCACAGAACGTTCGCTAACAGAACCTATAAAATAACTCAAACTCCAAAAATATGGCTTCCAGTAATAGTGATTTAATGTCTCTGGATACAGTTTTCGCAATCTTCTGGATGTTGCTGTTTTATATGCATTCACTAATTCTGCCAGGTTCATTTGTGGCATTGCATCAAATAAAATATGGATGTGGTCTGGCATACATTCCATTTCCTGCAAAAACAAGCTCTCTTCGCTCAAAGAAACATTTTGTATAATCTTTTAATTCTTTTTCAATATCACCTGTAATGACTGGGTACCGGAATTTTGTAACCAGCACCAAATGATATTGCAACAGAAAGCAACTATGCCGATTGGTATAATATTCCTCGTTTTTTAATTTCATATATGCACTCCTTCCATTGACACCCAAACGTATGTTTGGTATAATTATAGTATATAAAATCAAGGATTGCAACACTTAAGAAAGGAGGACAACCATATGTATTTAACACGCAAAGTAGAAATACATCCTGGGCATCGGTTGTATGACTGGTGCCACGAAACGACCGCTTTAGCAAACAACCTGGCAAATGCGGTACGTTTTCGGCAGCGGCAGGTCTTAACAGCAGTCAAAAAAGAACCGAAAGACTGGACTGCTAATGAAAAAGAGATCATGGATGAAATCGCTAATGCGTTGCCAGCTATGTGCATCGTTGGAAAAAAGGAAAAACATTATAAACTACCAACAGAAACAAAACGCTTTTTAAATTATTCTTTCTTAGAAGATTTGTTAAAAGTAACAAAAAACCAAGATTACCTGGCAAAAGGATTGCCCAAGCAGTCTGCACAGCAGGTCATCAAAACCTGCGTCCGGGACATGAAGGCTTTTTATGCTTCCATGCACTCATACCAAAAAGACCCTTCCAAGTTTACAGATAAGCCACAACTTCCACGCTATAAACGAAAAGGCGGGCATTGTACCACACCCATCACCAACCAGGATTGTAAAATCATTCCGGATGATAAAACATGGTATGCGAAGTTACCGTATGTAAAAAACAAGCCGTTAAACATTGGCTATCTGGACGAAAAGGCTGTTTTAAAAGAAGCAAAAGTTACGCCAAACAACGGAAGGTATATTTTATCTTTCGTATTTGAAATACCCGAAGATATGCCAGTTGTAGTTCAGCAATCCTCCAGAATCGCTGCAGTGGATCCAGGGGTAGATAATCTCATGGCTGTGACCAACAACGTAGGGCTGCCGTCCATCTTAATCAAAGGCGGGATTGTGAAATCCATCAACCAAAAATACAACAAAGATGTTGCTGCTATTGTGAGCAGACAAACAGCAGGTTCTGACAAAAAGTTCATTCCTACCGAGGAATACTATGAAGTGACCAATTACCGCAACAACAAAATCCAAGATCAACTGTTAAAGTGTGCAAATTTCCTGGTGCGCTGGTGCATAGAAAACCGTATCGACACCTTAGTATTTGGGAAAAACGTATTCTGGAAACAGGAAGTCAACATTGGCAGGAAGAACAATCAAAACTTTGTGCAGATTCCTCATGCAAAGTTATGTTTTATTCTGTCTTATCTTTGTGAACGTGCAGGTATCCGCTTTGTTGAACAGGAAGAAAGTTATACGTCAAAAGCCAGTTTTCTGGATAATGACTTCATCCCTGTGTATGGAAAAACAGACCAGAACCCTAAGTTCTCAGGAAAACGCAGGCCAACCAGGTACAAAGGCATGTATAACGAAAAGGGATTCCGTGGCTTATACCGTGCTTCGAATGGCACTATTATTAACAGTGACTTAAACGGCTCTGCAAATATTTTACGGAAAGCATTCCCGGATGCATTCAAAAACTGGCAGCCGGATTTTGAACACGTAGAAATCATCCGTAACATTGAGCAGTATCACATTTTAAGAAACCAGAACATGCAGTGTAAAACCGGCACTTGTATCAGCAAATCAAGAGCCAGACGCATGAAAAAAGTACTCCCACTGGGATAGGGCTTTGTGAATAGCCATAAGCCTTCGTCTTTTATAGGAAACCCCGCTTAATGGCAGGGCACCTGACTTTAGACGGGGTAATTCATTGGTAGTTTTCAAGACTACTGCCTTACTCAATTAGGCTTACGGCGGCAAAACGCTGTACACTGGAGTCGAACCAGATTCCTTTAGGAACGCACCGGGTAGCAGCCGGGCTTTGCTCCACAGCAAGTTCATACAGCAGATGCACCAGGAGGGATTTGAACCCTCAATTCCACAGGACGCAAGGGCTTAAACCTTGTGCGTATGCCAATTCCGCCACTGGTGCAAAGCAGGAGAAAAAGGATTTGAACCTTTACGAACAGTTTTGGAGACTGTTATGCTGCATTACATTATTCTCCTAGAAGCTTTCGCACGGATTCGAACCGTGATTACCGGATTACAAGGCCGGAGTTCTACCATTAAACTACAAAAGCGAAGAGCATATAACGGGACTCGAACCCGTACCACCTGCTTGGAAGGCAGGTGTGCTATCCATTCACACTATATATGCAAAATGCGGCTTTAGCAAATTCGCCCGGCCGCTCCGATAACTATTCTCGGTATATGACACAAAGGAAGTGCCTGTTTCCTATATGTCAGTGGGATGAGAAGGTGTCGAACCTTCATCCTACGGATTTTCAGTCCGCCGCTCAGACCGCTTAAGCTACCATCCCAAACACCATTAGGCGAAGTCCGCAGGGTGAGACTCGAACTCACGATGTTTCTGATGTGGCTGATTTACAGTCAGCTGCGTTCGCCACTACGCTACCTACGGAAAATGTTCCATTCTTTGTGTGCCTGGTACAAAGAACGGAGAACGGAAACAGCAGGATTCGAACCTGCGACACGCTGGTTAACAGCCAGCTGCTCTACCAACTGAGCTATGCTTCCAAAGAAAAAGCCGCCTATCGGTATTCCCAACAGACGGCGTATATAAAGTAAATGCGAGAAAATACAAGAAATCTAAGAATTTCTGCACACAAACTTATTTCCACCATCTGGAGAATACCCTAAATTTGAGTATGAAAAACCAAACAACCAGTTATAGCTGCTTGTAAATGTGGTATATAAGTTTGTACTTGTCATCATCATTTCTACTTTCATCACATTTAATTCCTTTCCTTGTTTTATTAAAAAAGCCTGCACGAAATCCACATACAAAAAGAATGTAGATATCGGACAGGCACTTCCTTCATCTGTTATTCATTATAACACATCTTTTTTAAATTGCAACACATTTTTAAAGAAAAATCGAACATATTTTCTGTAGTTCTTTTCATGCACAAAATGAAAAGCAAATGAAATTTCTCAGTAACGAATAGTGTCTTGCCATAGTCAGTGCGGTATTTCCTTGCTATGAACCGAACTCCCATTTTTGAGTGGGAGGTAAGGAACATGAAAAATCAAAATTTACTGAAAGCAAAAGCAACAAAAAACGATGAATTTTATACGAGATATGAAGATGTTGAGAAAGAACTGAATTGCTATTCCTTTCAAGATCAAATTATATACTGTAATTGTGATGACCCAAGGAAGAGTGCATTTGTCCGATATTTCATTCACCATATCCAGGAAATTAAGATGCTAATTGCTACCGGCTATCACAAGCAGACATTATTTTCACAAGAAGCTGGCTATAAGCTACAAGTAACTGCGGAGGATTTCAAACATGCAACAACAGAAATGGAAATTCAGCAGGTAATAAACAAACATATAATTCCACTAGAAGGTGATGGAGATTTTGCCAGCAAGGAGTGCCTTTCTTTACTAGATATGGCAGATGTCGTTATAACAAACCCACCTTTTTCCGTTGCATCTACTTATTTGCAAACGTTGATGAAATATCAGAAAAAATTTCTGTTCATAGGAAACAAGAACATGGTTAATACAGAATTTGTATTCCAGGAATTTCAAGAGAATCGTTTATGGTTTGGATACCATGCTGTAAAAGAATTCATGAAACCGGATGGTACAGTACAAAAATTCGGGAATATTACCTGGTTTACCAACTTGGAAGTTCGAAGAAAAAAGCATCTTGTACTGACAAAGAACTATCATGAAGGAAATTACCAGAAGTACCATAATTTTAATGCGATTAATATTAACCGTCTGAAGGATATTCCACTGGATTATGACGGAATCATGGGTGTACCAATTACCTTTTTGGATTATTACAATCCAGAAGACTTTGAGCTTCTAGGCATTTCTGTCGGACAATACAAAGAAGCATTGGGAATCCAAAAGATTGGCCAGGAATGGATTACTGCATATTTTGCACAAGGAGGAAAAGGACACTACACTGCCAACATGAGAAATCTGGTTCTGTTAGAAGACGGTGTTGCTTCGGCTGTGTATATGAGGATACTGATTCGAAGACGAAAGAAATATGAATGAAAATTTTGCATTGAATTATGAGAGAAAATCTCAGAAATTTAGCTAAAAATGTGTATTTTGCATTTTACCTGGAAAAGAAGATTTGTATGCCCTAAAATCAGATTCGATTTCCATTTTGCTATGATGAGAAAAACGGAGTACCGAAAGGAGTACACTATGCAGATATACAAGGTAATTAGACCAGAAGATGTCGTATATATTTCCATCTTGCGAAACAAAAATGACGGAACATACAGTTTTATAAATCTCACAAAAGGACACATCTGTCCATGCAGGTTCTTCTCTGAAGAAGAAGCACTGCTGGATTTGGAAGAACAGAAGCAGAAAGGAAAAGTAACTTCCTACGAAATGTGCAATATAATAACAGGAAGAGAGGGTGAGTTTGCATGTCACTTAACAAAGCCATCAGGTACGGAAAAGAAAAGCGGAAGCCATACACAGGTGCCAAAGCCGTAGACTGCACTTGCAGGAATCATGGAAGCTGTGATTATTGCAAATCCAGCCGGCTGTACCATATTAATAAGAGAAAGACGGCAGCAAAACAGCAGGAGCAGGAATATAACGAGAATTAAGCAGAAGAGATTCCCTGATGGAGTCTCTTTTTGTATGTATTCCCTTATTTTCTTCCATATTTCCTCAAACTAACAAAACAGGAGGAAATCAATATGGTTAACACAAAGAAAATGAAAGGCTTAGTTTATGAACTGATTGAGAAGTACCCAGAGGAGAAAGAAATTCTGGAGGAACTGCTAAGTGCCTACGAAAACCCATACTATCATTACTGCATATTGTCTGCCATATCCTGCGTCGAAGACCATAATATTCCCAAAGAAACTGTGGAATATGAGGAAATCATAGATGGAATAGCAGACGATTTGTATATGCAGAATCAAGATGATGATTGGGATGTTTTTGAGGTGATGATGCAAAATGTGGAAAGACATCGGATCGATATTGAAGATGAATGTGATGTGGAGACTATTCTGGAAGACTGGAATGAAGCAAATCACATGATTTTATTTAAAAACTCATCGGATGCGATTGAAAATTTAATCGCTTTATTTACTTCCCTTTATGGCTCTTTTCAGGAGTACGTGCTGGATGCATTGAGGGAGCATCTAAAGCGACTTGCGGATTTAATAGAGAAGACTAACGCAGGAACCCTGTATATCACAACCAAAGATATCAAAAATTTCTTCCAGGAATTTTTCATGAAGAGATATGAAGTATCAATGGATTTGTTCGTACTTGGGGAACTTATGACAGCAGATGAGACTATTGCATCTTACGTAACAACAGATAACGTGTATATCCCCTATCATCTGATTATCGCAAAGGACAGCGACGATATTGCTGCCGCCCTGGAAGATACCCTGCACAGACTTATCGAAGCAGGAAAAGAAGATAGTATTCAGGAAATTATGAATGCAATAAAGGCTCAACCGGAAGAAGAATCCATTTCCATTGATTTGGGATATATCATTCCTGGTTCAATCCGTTCATTTCAGAAGTTGTGTTGTGAGAAAGACATCCTATGAGGGTGTTTTTTAACGCTATATTTTCTTATGAAATATATGACTCAAAAAAAGAACAGGAGATGATTGTAAGAATGAGAAGGGCTCAGTTGTTCATTCATGGTTAACTGGTGACGATGAATTTAATGCTGTATCTGAACAGTATGAATATGGATATTCTAGGTTGTCGTAGTCATGACTACTTTTGGGACTGTTCAAGTAGTAAATATAAATAGCTTTAGGTTATTGCGAACTTTAGGAGTCTACGAAATATATGTCATAATTTTTAAATTTTAAAAATCATAACCGGTTACGAAACTTTGTTCGATTGTGTACAAAATTATTTTTTGTTTGTTCTTCCATATTTCTTTAGACTTAATAAAAATGGGAGGAATGAATCAATGCAGAATGGATTTAATTTAAAAGAATGGGAGGCTGCTTCCAAACGTTTTTTCAATAATAAAAAAAATATGGAGGCAAAAATTTCAATTGCAATTAAGGATGGTAAATTTTTGATTCAGGTCGTAGATATGAAACAGGAGTACCTGAAATACAAAGAAGAACTTCAAAGGCTTGCGTTAAAAGTTGCACAAGGAGGATATATTGTAACTTTCAACTCTTTATGCAAACCTGATTATCCGCTTCCAGAAGATTATGATAAAGAAGTGGCTGTTGGTCAGGCATGTATGTTGGAGAATATCAGTATGTATTTACATACTTTATTCGACAAAGGGCTTGAATCATTTTACTGTTTGTTGGTAACCCAGCGGCAGCTATTTGAATGTTCCTATCAGATTCGGCATATGAAATATGACGGGGAAAAATGGGTAACAGGAAAAGGAGAGTATTTAAAAGATGGTTCCTGGGTATCTCCAAATGGATCGAATTTTTACTGTAACATGGCAGCTTCCGTATTTGAAGCAATTATTCATTAACATCTTGTGAAAAAAATGCAGGCTTATAGTGCCTGCATTTTTTTCTCCATAACCTTCCATATTCTTATTGACTATGTTAGATAAGAGGAGGAAGTATATTATGGCAAACATGATTACTGATTTTGGAGAAAAAATTGGTGGTGCAAGAAAAGATTTGTGGAAAATAAATGGGTTGCAGGTGGAAGATTTGGAAGAACTGACACCAGAAGAACGAGACCATTATACCAACCGTGATATGGTATGGCCACTTCCAAATGCAAAACAGCTTGTTGACCAGGGAGCAGATCCGTTTATTGTCTTCTGGCAGAGAGAAATCCGCAGGTGCATTTATAAGAATCCACGCTTTCGTACCGGAGAGAGGAAAGAAGAAGCCCAGAAACAGTATGTGAAAATGGCAAATATCATTAAAGAACATGCAATGTCTGTAAAAATGGAATCTGATTTTCATGCTTTTTACAAAGAATGCCATATGCACTTTCGGGACAGAGAAGCATTCGTCCACACCGCATATGGCATTTCTGCAACTCAGTTTTCTATTGAACGGATGCGTTATAAGATGAAGAAACAGAATTTTCCTAATGGAAACACAAAAAAAACAAATGGAAAACGAAAAGGGACCTTTCTTCTTCCGCAACTAGAAAAAATTAACCGTACTTCTCCAGATGTCCGGTATGGCAGGAACATTAATGCTGAAATCTGGCAGAATGAGTTTTTGTTTCGTGGTGTAGAATTCGGAAACTGGCTTAACCAAAAAGAACGTCAGGCAAGTATGAATTACTGCTATGAAGCACTAATGGATTTGGCAATGGCCCTGGATATTGATGAGAAGGATATCGCATTTTCCGGACAGCTGGCGCTTGCTTTTGGTGCAAGAGGAGTAAGCGGCTGTTCTGCACATTATGAATATCTCCGAAAAGTCGTCAATCTGACCAAAATGCATGGCGCCGGATGTACTGCACATGAATGGTGCCACGCTCTGGACCATCAGCTGGCAATCTTTTATGATATTCAGGATACTTACTTTGCATCTGCCAGTAAAGAATGGTACAAACTTCCAGAAGTTCTTCGTAAACTATTTAAAGCGATGAAAATGGATTCCGACAATGGGAAGACCGACTTCTACAGGGGCTCCTTACTGTTTGATACCGGATTTAAAAAAGACACGTATGGTGCATGGAGTAGCAATACAGAAATGTTTGCAAGAGCATTTTCCTGTTATGTAAAAGACACACTTGGATATGAAAGTGATTATCTCATTGCTCATGCTGATGCATTCATTTTTGAGTTTGAAGACCAAAGAGCCTGCGCCATTCCGCAAGGAGAAGAACGCGAAATTTTGAATGAGTTGTTTGATCTTTTTGTCTATCAATTAAAAAAAGATGGCCTGCTGCATGTACGTGTACTAAAAAAAGAGCCTAAACCTGCTTTAAAGGTAAGTGAGCATACCAATTATCATGCTTCTGTTTCAGAAGAAACAAATGGTCAATATCAATTTTGCTTTTAAGTTAAAGTCCCTTTTAGAGGGGCTTTAATTTTTGTTCGTCCGGAAAAATCTCCCATATTAAAGGGAGACGAAAGGAGGGTGTTTATGATTTTAAAAGCGGCAAGGATAAATGCCGGGTTATCACAAAGTCAGGTTGGGAGAATTTTACAGGTTAGTAAGTCAACCGTAAGCCGATGGGAAACTGGCGAAACCCCATTAGATGAAAACACAAAGAAAACATTAGCATCCATTTATCAGGTGGATTTAAAACAGTTAGAGTTTAAAAGACGAAAGGAGAAATAATCTATGCAAAATGAAGCAAAAATAACATGTTACCAGGAATTATATGCGAAATTAAAAGAATCTGATTTGTTGTCTGCATTTGGATGGCCGGCACAGAAAGAACATTTGGATTTTTATTTTAACATCGGAAATACCAAGATTTTTTTTCGTATCTTTTCTAACAAAGATATGATGCAGATTCGTTCTGAAACAGATTGTAAAGAAACCCAGGATGAAGAGAATATTGCATTGGCACAGGAAATCAGTAAAAACTTCTATGGTATTTTTGGAACTGCATATGACGGAAAAATCATTTTTAATTTAAGTGTCCCCTTCCCCTCAGTATCCGATGATGCAGGCAAACAGCTTATTGTTGATAAAACCAATTATTTTATTAATATGGTCACATCACAATTGGAAATAGAGTTTGTTGCAAAGGTAAAGGAAGAAAAAGAACGAGCACAAGCAATCGAAGAAGCAGAGAAAAATAAAAAGAGAAAGATTGGATTTTTTCAAAAAAAAAATTCAGATTCGGAAGAAGCTTACCAAAATCACGAGGAAGTGGAACTTCCTACAGTTCCAGAAGTTATAACACCTGAAAAAGCGGAGTTTGAACTGACCCTTGGTGCGGAAAATACTCCAGATTTTAAAGTAACAGACCAATATGAAGATATGATCCCTCATGTAGAAGAAACAGATTCCAATGATGCAGAAGATATGATTGCAAAAGAAGTGACTTCGGAAGAAAACGTAAAACCTGCCTTAGAAGCAGAAAGGAAAAAGGAAAAAGAATCGGAAGAGGATAAAAAAGATTTACTGGAGAAATCGGTGGACGTTTTATCACCTCCGGTGACTCCTGTTATCAACAACGAACCGGAAGACTCCGACATCCAAGAGGAAATCAGCATAGAAGAAAAAACAACAATAATGGAACAAGAGGCAGAATCTATGCCTGCCGTAGAACAGAGCGAAACTATAATACAGCCGGGCGAAGAAAAACCTGGTGTTTATGATATTTCGAAAGAAGAAACAGTTATGCCAAGAATGGACTCCGAGAGTACTCCTTCTGCGTCACATGCAGAAGGCGAAATCAGTGCTAGAGAAATGAAGCACATCTCAGAATTTTATGAAAGCATGAACAGAACCTTCAGTATGCGAAAGAACCAGTTGGATTACAGGGAACAGATGTTAGCAGAGCAGAAGCAGATATTAAAGCACGAACGGGAAAACGTAAAGGAAGAAAAAGCGGCTCTCAAGGCACAACATCTTGAAATTAAAGGAAAAGAAGATTCCTTAAAGAAAAACTGGGAACAGTATAAAAAAGCAAAAAAGCGGCAGGAACAACTACATGAAAAATTGGATGAGCGAGAAAAAAAAGTAAACAATAGTGAATCCATTTTTTCAGATAAAGAGCAGCAGTTACAAAAACAGGAAGAACTGCTTATTCTCCGTGAGCAGGAACTTACAAAAAAGCAGGAAGAACTGGAACAATACTGGAAGGATTATCAGGAAAAATCCAGTACTCTGGCAAACTATGAAGAACGGCTTGAATCAACAAAGCAGGAACTTACAGAAAATGAACTGAAGCTTGATATGCAGAAAAAGCAGAATGCCATGGAACGTCAGACTATTGAAGAAAAACTTCTGGATTTAAAAGAAATGGAAGAAATGATTGAGCAAATGAAGAAAGAATCCGGAATCCGGCCCTTTACCTCTGACACAGAAGAACTCGAAAAACTGAAAGAAGAACGGAATCAGCTTTTACATCAAACAGAATTGATGCAGGAAGAATTGATTAGCAAGGCTATGGAAATGAACCAGGTATCGGAACAGCTGCAAAATGAGAAGAAAGCGGTCTCTTCCCTGGAGAAATCCTATGATGAGCTTAAAGCAGAATTTTCTAACATCGAGAATGCATCATCCGAAGAATCCGAACAAATTGAGATTCTAAAAGGTCATATTGGGGAACTGGAAAGTAAGAATAAAGAGACGGAATTACGCTACCACAAACAGGTCTTAGGTTTACAAGAACGATACGATTCCTTACTCCATGAACATGGTGCATTGAAAGAAAAACTGGATTCCATGACCCCACCAGATGTTGTAAAGGAACTCACAAAAGGTGGTTTTACAGTCCAAAATGGCGAAAAGAATAACCAGAAGTTATTAACTTTCACATTAGGCGGCTGCAAAATCTGGATTGATGAAGAAATTCATATTGTGGAAATAGAAAAAGAAACAAAGCGGAATTATACAAAACAGATGCAGAACTTAAATGACATGGCACATGACGTATCTTTTTGTGCCGGAAAAGGAAAAGTATACTGCCGCTTCGTTTATCATGACATTGTGAAAGAAATACGTGATAACATTGCAATTATGGTCAAGTTCAAATAAGAAAGGGAAGGAGAACGCTGCCTGGCCAGTCTGGGCAGCAATACGATTGTGAAATTTTTAAAAGAAGTATTAAAACCATTTAAAAAACCTCTGCTTGTAGTAGGCTGTTTTGCCATTGTATTCCTGATTATTGGGAAAGGAATTCCGGCAGTTCGTGACATGATTGTAGGCCGGTCCCCAATTGTCGGAATGGAAGCAGAGAATAAAAAGGAGTATTCCAAAACAGCTACAATCCGTGTATCGGATTTTGAGCTTTATTATTTACATGAAAATGGAAAGAAAACCAGAATGACGAATGACGGTGTTTCTTTATCTACGGATAAACCCAATAAAACTGGTACAACCACAGAAGTTACACTTTCTAAAGGAAAATGGAACTGCACCGTTACAGTGAAGAATAAACGTCATGTAGTTGCGGAATTTGAATGTGGGAAACCAAATTTAAAAGATGTCAAGGCAACTATTTACAGCAATGGTGAACTGGCTTTTACCGGCAGTGGAGATATTTTATCTTATAACAATAACGAATATCCTTGGTTATCTTATGAAGGAAGAGATAACAATCCAATCTCATCCGTTACTTTTGAAGATACCGTAAAGCCTGTATATATGGACGGATACTTTCGTGAACTGACTGAACTGGAATATGTAGAAAACATTCCAGACTCCGTAGAGAGCCTGGATAGCGCATTTTTCGGTTGTATTTCTTTAAAGACGGCGCCGGATTTAGAGCATTGTGCGAATCTCTTGAATATGTCTTCCTGCTTTGAAAACTGCAGCGCATTGGAAAATCCACCATCCATTCCAATATCTGTAAAGAATCTGGATTCCTGTTTTGCAAACTGCATTGAACTGAAAGTAGGAGCGGATGTATCTCATGCAACAGGAGTAAAGACTGCCGTTAATTTTTACGCTGGCTGTAGTACCTTAAACAAGGCCGAATTGCCACCGCAAGTAAGTGTGATTGATTCCGCCTTCGAAAATTGTATCAATATAAAAAAGACACCTGTAATTCCGGAAACAGTAGAACGTATGGCATATACCTTCCAGAATGCGGCATCCTTGATTGAAACATCGGCTATTCCTGCAGGTGTACAGGATGTCAGCGGATGTTTTCATGGATGCACAAAGCTGAAAGGAATCCTTACGGTCAACGGAAACCCGGAATCTTATGCCGATTTCTTATCTGAAGCAGCAGTTGCAACCAATTTAGATCTGCAAGGAAGTTCGAAAATGCTGGATATCTTAGCACAACAAGGGGGTGAAAATCCTAATATTACCGTAAATGGACAAAAACCAAACTACGATATCTCATATAACCAGCTTGGCTTATAAAAAGGGCATCTGCCCTTTTTTCATGTCCAAAAAACATAGGGGATTTTCCGTTTGCTAAAATGACAACAATAAAGGAGTAGAATTATGGATGGAATTTTACACGCACACAGTACATTTTCACTGCACGATTCTGGACAGAGTCCACTGGAACTTGTATTAAAAGCAAAGGAACTTGGAATTCCTAATGTCACATTAACGGATCATGGTACCATGCTTGGACTGGATGACTTTATGGAAGCTGGAAAAGCACATGGAATAAATGCTATTCCGGGCCTGGAAGCTTATCTGGAAGATCGTGCCCACTTAGTTTTGGTAGCAAAAGACTTAGAAGGTTATAAGTCTATTTCTTTTGCCTTACGAGATGCGAATGAAAATCAGCAAAAAATCCGAAAATTAATTTATCCAAAGATGACAGATAAAACCATTTCCAAATACCTTGCGCATAATGAACACATTCTGGTAACTTCCGCTTGTGTAAACGGCCCGCTTGGAAAAATACTTTTATCTGGAAAGCGAATGGAACAAGACGCATCTAAAAAGCAGGCAAAGGCAGAGCAATTGAAAACGGCATACATGGATTGGTGCCAAGTTCACCAACAATATGAAAGCTATGTTGAAGAAGAAAAACAATTGAAGCAGGAAAAGAAAGAATTCTCAGCATACACGAGAGCAACTTTTATTAGAAAAGCAGAGAAAGACCCTAAATTGATGCAGAAGTATGATTTAGCAGTGTCTCAGATAGAAAAGATTGAACTGCAGTTAAGAAAAACGGCTGCTCTTCGAAGAGTAGCAAAGAAAAGCTCTGATAAACTAAAGAATAAGGCTATGAAATATGAAGTGCTGCAGCAAGAAATGTTGGATATTTCTTTTCCGAAAGAAGAAGAACTGTATCAGCAGGCTCTTAAAAAGGCGAAGGAATACCAGGAATTATTTCCGCATTTTTATTTAGAGATACAATATCATGGCATGCCGGAAGAAAAGTATGTAATGGAACGACTTTACCACATTTCCAGGGAATTACAAATTCCACTGATTGCAGCAAATGACGCACACATGGCTTCAAAAGGAGATGAGGTCACAAGACAGATTTTAAGATATAATTATTTTGAAAGTCATCAGGAAATATCTGATGCGGATAAAGAATTATATGTAAAATCAGAGGAGGAAATGCGGGAAGCACTCTTGCAGGTAATCCCACCAGATGCGGTGGAAGAAGCTATCAAGAATACTTCAATTTTAAATGAATGCCATGTAGAAATACCCCAAAATAACCACTACCCTAAATGCGACAGTGATAAAACAATAGAAGAACTGGCTTCCATAAAAATAAGGGAATTAAAAAACAAAGGATTGTGGACACAGGAACATGAAGAACGATACAAACATGAGATGAAAACCATCCAGCAGATGGGCTTTATTGACTATCACATGGTAGTTCAGGATTATTGCCAAATGATTCGGATGCTCAGCGTCGTTCCAAAGCGGGAACTGGAACGTATGCCCCGAAATTTTGACAAAGTAGAAAGGTGGATTGAAGAAAATGGATTCCGTTCTGGTAAGATTCGTTCTCCTGGACGAGGAAGTGCAGCAGGCTCTTTAGTTTGTTATCTTTTAGGTATCACGAATGTTGACCCACTCCGCTACGGATTATTGTTTGACCGTTATTTAAACCCGGAACGTGTTACTATGCCGGATATTGATACGGATGTAAAACGTGCTTTGCGTCCATATATCATAAAGTACCTAAAGTGGAAATATGGAGAACATGCAATTAGTTCTATTGCCACAAAAACAACTTATGGTGCAAAAAATGCAATCTTAATGGCCGGAAGAGACCGGGCATCGGAATTGTATCAACACGAAAAAAAATCTGAGGATTTAGAACGGACCTACATGTATGAACATACATTGAAAATTAATAAATTGATTCCAGACGAACCCGGACAGACCCTGAAAAAAAATGAAGCTTTATTTGCAGAGCAATTTGGACATGATTACGAAAAATGTATGATTTGGGAACATGCAAAGCTGATTGAAGGAAAACTGTCCGCAACGGGTGTTCATGCTGGCGGAGTTGTAATAGCCGATAATGGAAATATCAATGAATATGTCCCTCTTGCATGGAGAGAAGATAAAAAAGTATGGGCTGCCCAGTGCGATATGATACAGATTGAAGAAAAAGGCTTACTTAAAATGGACTTGCTTGGCTTGAATACCCAGGACTGCATCTCTGATTGCTTGCAGTTAATAGAGAAACACCATGGTATCTTCATTGATACCGATGATATCCCATTTGAGCCAGAGGTATTTCAGAATATTTTTGCTGCCGGACATACAAATTCTGTATTTCAGTTTGAATCCTCTGGTATGAAAAATATGCTCAGACGATTTAAGCCGGACTGCATTGAAGATTTAATCCTCTTGGTTGCTATGTTCCGGCCAGGTCCCATGCAGTATATGGATCATGTAATTGCTGTTAAGAATAAAGAAATACCAATGAACATTAAGATCGACCTATTAAAGCCATTGTTAGAGCCTACTTACGGCTCTATTATTTATCAAGAACAGGTCATGAAAATCTTTCAGATTCTTGCAGGATACAGTTTAGGGCAGGCAGATTTAGTACGAAGAGCCATGTCAAAAAAGAAAGAAGAAAAACTGAAGATAGAACGGAAAGCATTTTTATATGGTGATGAATCCCGTGGTATTCAGGGCTGTATCAAAAACGGAATACCTGAAGCAGATGCAAATTCTCTGTTTGACGATATTATGGAATTTGCTAAATATTGTTTTAACAAATCTCATGCAGCAGCTTACGCCATCGTTTCTTATCAGACCGCTTATTTAAAATACCATTACCCGGCAGAGTTTTATTGTGCGATGCTAAACAATATAGATGACGAATTCTTCCCCGTAATCGAAGACTGCAGAAAAGACCATATTACCATCTTGCCGCCAGACATTAATCAATCCTATTATGAATTTACTATCGAGCAGGGTGCGATTCGGTTTGGTTTCTGCGGCATTAAAGGAATTGGAAACAGCCAGATACCAGATGATGTGGTAAATTGCCGGTTAGGTATCTGCGGAAAAGGAGAATTCATTTCTCTGGAAGATTTCTTTACCCGTACAGCTGACCTACAAAAGCAAAAAGTTCTTCCGAAAAAATTCACGGAAGCTATTATATATGCGGGAGCGTTTGATTCCTTTACCCAAAACAGGGAAGAACTACTGGAACGATATGAATTCTTGCAAAAAATAAAAGCAACAGACCGAACATCTTTCCAAAACGCTATCCGTCAGGTATTCCGGGAACCCTTTACTTCATGGGACCAAAAATGGAATCGGGAACACGAAATTACAGTACTGACAACATTGATTTCTGAAAATCCACTCTCGGAATATAAGGAGCCTGCTGCATACGGATGTACTGCAATGGAAAATCTTACAAATGGGACACACTATATCATGGGATTCTTATCTGGAACCGAAGAGAAGTTGAGCAAAAAAGGGAATCGTATGCAGATTGCGCATCTTCTCGGTACCTCACAGCGATTTGATGTGCTATTTATGAATCAAGAAGTAAAAGAAGATTATCACAATACAGTAGTTCGTATCCAGGGACAATTTAAGGAGGGAACATTTTTTGGACGTTCGATTGAATTACTGCCAAATAAAATAGAAACCTACTACTTAATCTTGGATACACAGGAAAAGAATCTGTATGCAACATCTATTATGAAAAATCGTACATCTGGTTTAATTCCGCTAACCGTCGAATTCCATTTCAATAAAGATCTGGAACCCATGCTGCCAAAAGTATCTACATTCCATGTAGATATACAGACCATAAAAAAATTAAACGCAAGAAAAATCCAGTATATGCGGTAAAAAAAGCTGCCGACTTCACAAATAAACATCGTGAAACGGCGGCCTTCTTTTTGGTTAAGCTATTTTTTGTATTTGCTCATTAAACATATAAAAGCAGTAGTACAATGTGCTGAATTCATTTTCTTTTGTTAATTCATATAAACAGTCCAAAGGGTTAATCTCTAACTGTTCTGCAGGAACTTTTAACCGATATTCCATTAAAAAACGCTTTCCTTCTGGAGAAGTAATAAAGTTATACAATTCTTCTAAAGATGTGATTGGGTGATAATGTGTAATCAAATACTGTAAACAGATACAATATCTATAAAATCCATTCGCTCCCGCGAAATATTCTCTTGGAAATTGGGCTTCATGTGCGAGAACATCTTTATAGATATCCAACACCATGGTTTCTAAATTCAAGTGAACCCGCTCCGGATAGACCAATGATAAAATATAACGTGGGTCACGATTGCGGACCTCATCCGGATATCGAATAAAATCGACAACACGTTCTAATTTCATCAATGTAATCATATAATTATCAAATTTTTGAATGGCTTCTTCAACTGTCCACTGCAATACATTTTCTAAAACATACCGAATACAGGTTACGGCACGTTGCTGGTTCGCTCCGCCGGATTCAGCTCCATAAAAATTATAAATCCCTATATCTTTATTTGCTCCAATCAAAGAGTTTTCATAGTCCATAAATAAAGTATCCATATTAGCAATCCTTTCTTTTTTCAGGCATGTTCTATTTCTTCTATATAAATATGGAAGATTTTTCACGTTTTTCCGAATTTTTTCAAAAAATCTCTCATGTTTTTCGTGTGAACTTCCATGCATAAAAATCAGAATACTTTTCGGATGCAATAAAATACAGAAAAAAGGAGGATGACAGGATGTATGCATTATATCAGCAAACAGTTGCCAGGAAGAAAAATGTTACGGTATTTACCATTCAGCCTTTAGAATACTGCAAACATACAGATGACGGAATCATAACCTGTCAGGGTGAAATTGGATATTATGATTATAAAATGCCGATTGCGCTTTCTGGTTCTTTTGACCAGAATGGCCTCTTTCATGTGACAGAGGACCGAATTCCAAGCGGCACCTTGGATGAAGATTGGTTATTACTATCGTATCTTGCTCCATGGCTTACAGATGCAAAGTGTAAAAACTTATGTGGAAAATTATCAGAGGCTTCCGAAGAGTTATTTTCTTCATGTGGTTTAGACAAAAAGCAGGCAAAGAAGTTGATGCAGGCATTAAAACAATTAACTGGAAATGAAAAATTAGTCCAGATATTAACCGCTTATGGAATCGACCATGACCATATTGATGTAATACTGAGAAAAGGAGTCACATACCAGTCTTTTTTGAATCATCCCTATTCAATTACCAGAGTTACAGAGATTGATTTCTATACAATTGACGCTATAGCACTGCAGGTATTCCATCTGACTCCGTACTCTTTCATGCGATTGTGTGCTTATGTCCAGAATGTTATGGATCAGTATATAAAAAATGGAGATACCTGCGTTTTAGCGGAAAACCTTCAATGCACAATAAACCGGAGACTGCAGCTTTCCCCGGCTCCAGATACCAATATGACAGCAGTCCTTCTTGCCGCATGTGCTCAGCAATTACAATTTGTCCAACAGTCTTTTGACAAAAAACTTTACTTCTATGATAAAAAAATCGCACAGGAAGAAGAAGCTTTAGTGGAACAGATTGTTCGACTTCAAAATAGTAAACAAAAACGACAGATTCCGGATATCAACAAGATTGAGGCGAAATTACAGATTACTTACACCGAAGGCCAGCGAAATGCTTTTAAAATTCTCGGAAGTACCGGAATAAAAATTTTGACCGGCCCGCCGGGGAGTGGAAAAACTGCCATTATAAAAGGTCTGATTCAAAACACACACTCTGTAAAATTAGCTGCTACTACAGGAAGAGCTTCACAGGTTATGAAAAAAGCATGTCAAAAGCAAGCAGTAACTGTTCACAAACTGCTTGATATTCAGCCTTACGGTGAAAATTTATCTTCAAAAAACATCAATAATCCAATTCAGGCTGACTTAATTATCATAGATGAAGTTTCCATGATGGGGTTAAAACTTGCTTCCCAATTATTACAAGCTGTAAAAAATGACAGTATTATCTTGTTAGTGGGAGACGAAGACCAACTGCAAAGTGTCGAATACGGAAATATACTGTCTGATTTAATCCATAGCGGTGTAATTGAGACATACCGCCTAACAGAAGTAAAAAGGCAAAGCGGAAGTGTTTTAGAAAATGCACAGCTCGTAAATTATGGAAAAACGAATTTGATAGAAGATAATGCGTTTCACTTTTACTCCTGTAAGGATGAAAAAGAAGTATTAGAATGCATGAATCATCATATCCAAACATCAGATCAGGTTCTTACCACAGTAAAGAAAAAAGAATTAGGTACTAAAGCGCTCAATCGCATCTTGCAGGATAGAAACCAGCCATTTTGTATGTCTTTTGGGGACACAGATTTTTATAAAGGGAACCGGGTAATTATGACAGAAACCAGCTATGAAAATGGGTATTTTAACGGCGACATGGGTACTATTTTGAGTATGGAAGGAAGTGGATTATTGGTGCAGTTTGAGGAGAAAACGTTATGCCTTACCAGAGAAGATATTTCCTGCATGGAACTTGCCTATGCGGTTACTACACATAAAGCCCAAGGCTCTGAATTTCCAAGAGTACACATTATCCTCCCGAGTGAATTTCCTGGAATGTTAACAAGAAGAATGCTTTATACTGCAATCACAAGGGCTTCCAAAGAAGTATTCTTATACAGTATTGATAATTCCTGTAACCTTGCAATTGAGAACATACAAGAGCGAAAACGAGTAACGCTTCTTGACAAAAAATTAAAAAATATAAAGAAAAATGAAAAAAAATAGAATTTTCTTCCATATTAAGAAAAACAAAAAAAGGAGAATTAACATGAACAGCGAAATGATTTCATTGACAAAGGAACAGATTGAACTTAATCCATTGAACAATTGGGCTAATGGAAATATGAAAGATTTGGTGGACAGCATCAGTACTATTGGGCTAATAACTCCATTATCTCTCATTGGGCCAATGGAGAATGGGCTTTACCGTTTGATTTCTGGAGAACGCCGTTATAAAAGCATTTGTGAATGCACAAAAAATACAGATGAAAATTTCGAAATTCCTTGTTACATAGTAGGTGATTCCAAAATGTCCCAGGAAATGCAGTCCATTTTAATTGAAGCTGCAAATCTGGAAGTTAGGGAGACTGACATCCAAACTTTAAATGAACACCGTTCAAATGTTATGGAACAGTTATTTGCTCTTGTGGAAAAAGGGGAAATTACAGAGCGGGAAGTGGCGTCCAAAGCGGCAGATATTTTTAAAACCTCGGACACATATGCCCGTTTTTGGAAGCGTATTTTTTCTTCCGGTATTCCTTCTTTAAAACAGATGGTGAAGTCTGGTGAACTTGGTGTTAAAAGTGCAAATCAGATTGCAAAACACCTGCCAGAAGAACAGGAAAAAGCCATTAAGGAAATCGAAAAACACATTCTGACAAAAGAAGAGGAACCATCTGTTGCAATGCAGGAACCTACAGGTATGCCAAAACCTAAGTCTGAGCCTGCGATAACCATACAGGATATCATTGATAACATTTCCTCAGAAGAAGATACAGTGGAAAAAATAAAAAGGGAAACTTCCCATAAGAAAGAGGCAGTATCTGGAGAGAATGGAAATGTGCCGAAAAAGGATGTACCAAAAAAAGATACCCCGGGAAATTATTCCTTTATGGAACTGGAAGACGAAAATCTGGATATCCAAATTGACCAGGATGTAGTAGCAGAATTCGATGCATTAATCAGTCCCGTTTCTCCGAAAAAAAAGCTGGATGTATCCGAAGCGTCATCTGTAAAACCTGCAGCATCAGCCAGTTCGTTTTGTAATTTAGAAGATTTCAATCCATTTGAAACGGATACGGATAGTTATACTGAAGAAGATAATTCTTCTTATGATTCCATAGATGATGAATATATGGAAAAATTGAATATTGTGCTTTCCTGGTGCAAGGAAGTTATGAGAAAAGATGAATTATCCGATGAAGAATGGCATGTGGTAGAAACCTGTAAGGAAGTTGTAGATTGTTTCATGTAATATCCAGAAGAAAAGAGCATTGTCATAGAACAGTGCTTTTTTTCTTTATCACAAAGCAAATACCATATTTTCAATAGATTCAGTGACAAAAGTGACAAAATTTAGAAGGAGGATACAAAGCATGCAAGCATCAGATATTGATAGAACCATCAGCTTATTATATAAGGGTTCTGATCTGATTTTAAAATCGACGACGACACTAACCGACGTAATCAGTGCTGTGTTAGACCAATTAAATCATGATAAAAACGCTCAGTTCTTACAGAAGTATCTTAACAAAGGCGGTTCCTGTGAATATATTGAATGTTCGAAAGGTCTGGAACGGAAATTAACGCAGAAATTGAGAGAGGAAGGAGTTCGCTTTGTGGTAACGTCCTCTTCTTCTATGGATGGAAAGAAAATGATGGTCTTTCCGGATTATAGTTCCCCAATCGTAAACCGGATTGTTAACGAATATTTATGTGAGCATAACAAAGGCGGACTCACATCTAAAGAGTTAGTGAATCAAATGGCAAAAGGGCATATGCGAAAAGTAAAGGACTTAGATTTATACGAAGCAGAATTGATTGTAGGTATGGCAAAACAGCGAGGAATCAACGTTGCATTAGAAGAACCATCACAAAAAAAATTCAATATTGTTTATGAGAAGAAGGATGCCGAGGTTATGGGCAGCATAAAAATGTCAGTTGCTCTTTTGCAGGCACATCCAGATGTCTTTGCAGTATACAAACGCCATGTTGACCAAAAAGAGGAGTATCTGCAACAAATGATTCAGAATGCTGTCACTAAGGATAACAACATCCCTAGTTATTTTGCAGATAAAAATGGAAACACCATGGTAGTAACAGCGGATAAAGTCACATACCGGGAACATGGCGGCGCTGAAGCAGTCATTGATTATTCAGACCCTAAAAGGGAACAAAAAATCCAAGATTATCTTATAATGATGAATCATCCAGTCGAGTTTATAAAAAGTGATTTTCTAAAATATCAAAAAGCTTCTTTAAACCAAAAAGAAGAGATGGCATCCAAGAAAGAAAAAAAAGAACCGGAACTTTCGGATGTGGAACGACTTGCTATTCAGAAGATGAGGGACAATCGAATTCTTTACGAAGCGAAGCTGGCACAAGACAATCCAGAACAGGAAATTTATACATATTCCTATCTGAACAGTGAAATGCAAATGGAAGAGTTTAAGGAATTTGAAAGAATCAACCAGGAATCCGTTCATGATAAAAAAGAATTAAGGGAAACAGATTCACCGATTATCTATGATGATGCCAGAAGCTTTTACCGTGGCTTTAAGGATGAGATTGAAACCAGAGATTATGATGATGAACGATATGCAGATGCAGTTATGGACCAGAATTTAGACGAAATCAAACGGATGGAGAAGGAGTTTGGACGGATTGACCAACTTGATGATGTCCGTAACGACCGAAACGGAAATATGATTCCTGATGACAGAGAAAATTTCATGTAAGCGTAGAAAACAGGCTCAAGTTTTTTTGAGTCTGTTTTTCTTTAGCAAAATACAAAAACCATATTTTACATAGCAAACGGAATGTTTGTCGTAAAACGTATTTAGGAGGTACCAAATTGATAACAGAAGAGCAACGAAAAGAAAATGCAAAGAGCACGATAGCATATTTGAGTACAGTTGCTGGAATTGTTGGAAGCTATGTGGGAGCGCAGGCTGGAGGAATTATGTTAGAACAAGGAGTTGATTTCCTGGATACCTTTGGAATCATGGCTAATTCTTTCGCCAATATGGAATTTATACCACCACTAAATGTAATGTCCCTTTTGGGCGGTATTGTTGGCTTTGGAACAGTTGCAGCTGCATCGTATTTTTTTCTAAAAACAGATAATGACCGCAATTATAGCTACAAGCTGGATGAAGTAGCCGGAACTGGTGGTTTTATGAATGAAAAACAGAAAAAAGAGTTTTTGGCACAATTTGAAAAAGATCCAGAAGAACCAGGAAAGGAATCTCCCAACATGATTCTTGGCCAAACAGCCAGAAGACCCAATAATTCCAGAAAGATGATTGGAAATAACAACATAGCAGTAATTGGTGGTGCTGGTACTGGTAAGTCAAGGTTTGTCATCAAACCCAATCTACTTACTCTAAATTCTTCCTTTGTCATCACAGACCCGTCAGGAGAAATCATTAGTTCATTAGGAAAAGTACTCAACAATCATGGATATAAAATTAAAATTTTTAACATATCAGACATGGAGCATTCAAATTGTTACAATCCCTTTGATTACATCCGTGACGATGCAGGTGTTCGTATGGTCGTGGAATGTTTCATCAATAATACATCTAATAAGGAAAGCGGAGGAGAGGATTTCTGGGTAAATGCAGAAAAGCTACTTTATTCTGCTATTATCTTTTATTTACGGGATTACGAACAGGACTATAGCAAAAAGAATTTTTCTACTCTGGTCAATATGGTAAATATGGCAACAGTTGATGAAGATAATCCAAATGCAAAGTCTGAGTTAGACAAATTATTTGAAGTGATTGACCAGAATTCTTTGGCCGCACAGTACTACCGTGGATTCAAAAAAGGTGCAGGGAAAACATTAAAGAGTATTGTAATTTCCTGTATTGCCCGTCTTCAACCTTTTATGACACCGCAAGTACAAAGACTGACTCAAATGGATCAAATGGAATTAGATAAACTTGGAGATCGAAAAACAGCACTATTTATTATCACACCACAAGCAGACCGTACTTATTCATTCCTAGCGTCAATGCTTTACTCCCAGATGTTTGAGACTTTGTATTACAAAGGAGAAAAACAAAAAGCAGCAGGAAAATCCGAACAGCTGAAAGTCCCGGTACGCTGCCTGATGGATGAGTTTGCGAACATTGGAGAAATTCCAGAATTCCCGAGTAAGTTATCTACCATGCGGAAATATAATATTTCCGCCACCGTTATCTTACAGGATATTTCTCAAATAGAATCTATGTATAAGGATGACTGGAAAACACTCATGGGTAACTGTAGTACCTATATTTTCCTTGGTACACAGGAACCCAATACATTAAAATATTTTTCTGAATTGTTAGGGAAAATGACGGTCACAAACCGATCCCGTGGTACAAGCAGTGGTTCTAAAAGTGGTTCTAATAAAAATTTCCAACAAACATCCCGGGAAGTAATGACGCCGGATGAATTAGGACGCATGGATCCTATGATGGAAGTGGTCTTTATGCAAAATCAAAGGCCTATTATGGATCACAAATATAAATATGAAAAGCATCCATTATATTCGTACACAGGAGATGCATCAGATAAAAACTTGTTTTTATATCAAAGCATGTCAGAGTTTAATACTTCACAGGTTCAAACATTCAGTTGTACATTAAAAGCTATGTCTGAAATTTTAAAATATCAAAGGAAGCAGCAAGTAACAAAATCCCAGGAAACGAACCATGTTGTGATACAAATATCAAAAAATGAAGCTTTCGATAAGATTATTTTAGATCGAAAAGAACATGCTGCTGTGTTAAATAAAACTATAGCTACGGTATCATCAGAACTTATCAAATGTCCAGAGGAGCCTTGTCCGATTCTCGTTTTAAAGAATATCCAAACCGGAATATTAATGGAAGCAGCGGAAGCTGTAGCTATACAGACGCATAAAAATTCCTTCCTTCTTTTCTCTGATGTGAACTCTGATACTTTAAATGGTGTTTTTTATGGCTCGGAAGAAGCATTTCAAATGTATGATTTTGGACTGTTCAAAAAAATACAGAAACATAATGACAATATGCGTGTTCTGTTCCTTAAGAAAAATGCACTGGAAACTTATAAAGAGAAATTACAGGAGTAACGGATATGAGCAAAAAAAATAGAGAATTTTCTAGAAATATCCAGCAGGAACAGGAAGAATTTGACCGAAGGGCAAAACAAGTACCTACAAAAAAGAATTCAAGAAAGCCAGGTTCATCTTCGGAACAGGAAAAGTCTGGATTAAATAAAGAACAATACAATACCGGTCTAAAAGAGAAATGTAACCGGAATCAGAGAAAAGATATTTCTACAGAAAGACAACAACAGCCAAAAAAAACTTCTTTTCATAGGACATCATCTGTTTATCATGAACCTGCACAGGCAAAAATGGCTGGTAAAAAGCTTTACTTTAACTGCAATGTAGAAAAAGAAGAAGAATCCTTCCAAAAACAGCAAAAAGTAGATCGACATTTTGAACGTTCTACCAAAGATTCTATCAACGAAGTACAACATTACCCATATGACCACTACACGCGGCATACCACAGAAAATAATGCAAAAAATGATGGATACCATCCTTCCGTCCGGCAAAATTATGGGCAAAATGCCCACGTTGCCCCTGAAAAAGAAGTCTCCAGAGAGACATCGGAACAGGCTGAAACTAGAAGCAATCCTTCTCATTCTATATCAATAGAAAACAGTGAATCTATTCCAGCCCCTAGTATAAGGGCGGTCAGTGCTGCACAGCCCAAAAAGGGAGAACTGGATTTAAAAAAATTCCATACACCCAGTATGCTTCCATATCGCATCACAGGTCTGGAAAAGAACCTTTTTGAAGCCGGTACAAAATATTTGATTGGAACGGCATATAAGGGAACCAATACTCAAAAAGGTACTGAATATGCATTTGATGTTTATGGAACAGGTACCCAGTTTATCACGGATCAAATACGAATTGCTTTAACAAAATCTATGATTCGGGACTCAAACAGAGTATTAGCATCCTATCATGACATCTTGAAAGAAGTGTGTGGTGAAAATAGTGTATCCTCTTATGGAATTATTGGTAATATAAGCAGCTATAAAGATGTGATGAGAATGCAGCAAGGTATGAATAATATACTTGTCACGAAGTATGGAAAAGGAATAAAAGGAACCGGTTCAACAGGTTATGTAAATGCCATTCGATTTTTAATGAAAAACAGGAAAAATATAGATCCTGAAATTCGTAAATTAATCACAGCTACGTACAAAAGAACTTCATCCATCCAATTTATAAAAGGAAGAGCAACCCGTTTACGTTCCATAAGGCAATTTGGACTACGTAAAATGCGAAGGTATCTACAGCAGACAGATACGGGGTATGGCTTATATTTTACTTTAGACATCATTTCCCGGACAAATTCTATTATACGTGGTTCCATTTTTGCTATCCGCTCCATTCTACGAGCAGGAGAAAAAGCAACACTCTTAACCATTAAAGCATCCGCCTGGGCTTCTGCAAAAGCTGTAAAATTAGCTGCGAAGTTAGTGCCAGAAACGATAAAACAGACAAAAGCAGCACAAAAAATTAGTACAGGTACGAAAAAGATAGGAAATGGATATAAGAAAACAAAAAATGTAATAAATAATGGGCGAGGAAAAGTAAATCGGTTCAAGCAAAACCTAAAGAAATTCAGGCGGGATCCGTTTGGCATTCGAACCAGCATGAACAAATTGGGGACCAAGGCAACTAATGCCATGACACGGCGCTTGAATAAAACAATTTTGGGAAAACCCGCAAGAACGTTAGGGAAAGGGTATCGTTTGACAAACCGGGTGATTGCATTCATAGGAAGATTTTTTTCTGCAATTGGTTCAGCTGTCTCTACCCTAATACATTTAGCATTTTTAGGATTTACCATTATCATTTTTTGCGGAGTTTTACTTTCTATATTTTCTACAATTGTTACTATGATATTTTCTTTGTTTGATTTTAATACTCATAAAAAAGAAATTAGAGAAGCTTGCTTACAGCAAATTGAAGAAAGCTACGAAAATCAGATGAATGAATTTAACAGGTTACGTGGAAAATACCGGAACGTGACTATCCATTATACAGACCTTAAAGATGAAGATGTCTATACTGCAAAAAATGTTGCGATTAATGAGACAACAAATTCTGCCGAGCTGCTTTCTATGGCAACGGTCTATTTTGATTTTGACTTAGAAAAAGCTGGGAAGCAAAAAGCAAAGAAATATATAAAAGAATTATATAATGGTTCTCACCTAATGTCCATTGTAGAGAAACCATATACTTACAAGGATTCAGAAGGAAACGATGTTACAGTAACTGATGCAGATGTGACACTTACCACTTATTACTTTAACCAATTGTTTAATTGCGAATTAATAAGTGGTTCTTCTGGTGTTATTGCTGGAAGTGAGATAACGGAGCAGGTGTGGAATTACTTACGAAGTGCCGGTGTGCCAGCTGTTCAGGTAGCTGGCATTATGGGGAACATCCAGGCAGAATCAGATTTTCGCCCAGATCTTATTGAACATGGAAATGGAATTGGATTTGGACTTTGCCAATGGAGTTACGGAAGGCGTACAGCATTAGAAAATTTTGCTGCATCTAAAGGAAAATCGCCAGGTGACTTGGAAATTCAGTTGGAATTTCTTTTAACCGAATTAGGGCCAAGTAATTTCAATAGTTATTATACAGGAGAAAATAATTATAAGCGTTTCATGGAAGCTACAGACCCAGAAACTGCAGCGTATTACTTTATGTGGGGTTGGGAACGTCCAAATAAGAGTGCAGCGCTGGCTTCTTTAAACAAACGTCAAACTGCAGCAAGGACTTATTACGATTCCTACGTGGACCGTGAAATCATTACAGACGAATCTGAGGAACCTGAATCATAATGTACACAGCGAAAGACAGCCTTGTTCCGGCAAGGCTGTTTTTCCATGCCTAAAAATCTAAAAATATATGATAACTGATACAGTATAGATGGCATCAGATAAAGATGATTACAGATATGTCTGTCTGCCATTGAAATACCATATTAACAAGACAAATAAAAAGGAGGATTTATATGTATACGAATAAATTTAAGACTCGTCAAGAATTCCGCAAAAACATGGATATTCCAAAAGGGAAAAAATTTGTGATAGGGTTGGATATCGGATACTCTGCTGTCAAGTGTTTCTACGAAAAAGGATATTTTTGTTTTCCTAGTTATGTTAGGAAATTGGATTCCGACTTATTCATCTATGGAGACCAGGATATCTTATACCGTGACATGGAGACAGGAAACCAGTATATCGTAGGAAGAACAGCCATGGAAATGATCAGTTCCAGCGAGACGAACATTACGGAGTCTGAAATGTTTTCAAGAAACCGTTACCGTAATAAAAACTTTAAAATATTATGTAATCTTGCTATTGCATTCGCTTTAGAGTGCAAAAACGATGAGCGTGAATTAGTAATTCAGACCGGACTTCCTTCTGCTTATGAAAAAGCAGATACCCCAGCAATAAAAAAGACTTTAGTGAAACCTGCACATTTCCAGTTAAGGGTAGGAAAGGGAGAGTGGAAAGAATACAATTTCTCGGTTGAAGAAAAAAATGTATATGTGATGCCTCAGCCATCTGGTTCTCTTTATTCTGCCCTGATTCGTCAAGATGGAACTTATATTCCAGATGCAAAACGTATTCTATTCAGTAATACGCTGGTTATGGATATCGGATTTGGAACCTTTGATTATTTCGGAATTAAAAAACAGAAGGCCGTGTGTAAAGAGAGCATTGATGATGTCGGCATGAAGCAGGTATTAAAAGAAACTTCTACCCGCATTATGGATACACTTCACGAAGAAATCCGTGTTCCGGCGCTTCAAAGTGCGCTAGGAACTGGTGTAATTGTCTGTACGGACATGGATGCAATGAAATCAGAAGAAAAGCCATTAGCCCCGTTTCTGGAAGACGCCAGCAATAAAGTTTTTCGTGAAGCTGTTGAAAGTGCATACAACATCACTGGTGGCTTTGTTGATTACAATTTTATTTTAGTAACAGGTGGCACTGGCGAAGCATGGTTAGATAAAATCCGTGATTATTTTTCTGGATTAAAAACAGTGCGAGTCATGACAGGAAATGAAAACGATCATCTTCCTATGATTTATTCTAATGCGAGAGGGTATTATATGTATCGGTACATGCTTTGCGGAAAAGCGAATTAGGAGTACAGATTATGGTTAGAAAAACAATACGCATATATAAATTCCACGATGTTGATTTGTTTTATCTGGCAGAACATTATTCCTTTAATTTTCAGAAAGCAATCTATTGTGCTCTGCGAGAGTACCTTAAAAAGGAAACCTGTGCTATTGCTTTACCTCAAAAATTGGAATCACCTATAAGTATTCCTAAAAAATCCATTTGTCGAACACTAATTCTACATGAAGAACAGGACAGGGATTTATTGGAATTCCTACAAAAACTTCCCAGAGGCTTCATGAATGGAATCGTAAAAAATATTTTACGCGCTTATCTCTGCCGCCCATTCATGGAACCATGGGCAGATGTATACAACCAAATGTTTCTGGACGGTAAGCGTGTCATCCAGGCTGCCGAGTATCAAAAAAAGAGAAAGACCCCTGTAAATAATAAACAAACTAAGCCGGATATAATTGTTAGTAATGACGAAAAATTAACATTTTCCGAAAAACAAAACGAAACCGAACCGGTTGTGTTTCCCTCAAAAAGAGCAACGGAACCGGTAAAAGAGTTTGCTGGAGCAAGAGAACCTTTTAAACAGAAAGACCTGGATTATTCAAAAATAAAAGATATTTCTTATCCGGTAGAAGCTACGGATAAGGTGGAAATGCCTGTTTTTTCGGATATGTCCGAGGAAGATTTGTTAACGAAAGCATTTTCGTCTTTTTTCGATTAGGGGAGCATCAAAAACCATTTGCAATCCGACAGCCGAAAGTTATTTGGAAGGAAGATGCAGTATCCACAGACAGTACTACCTATTACAGCCAGGAGATACTGCTCTTTTTCAGTGTAAAGCGTATCAAGTCAACTATTGCCATTACAATGACACCAGTATCATGTTAGATAACGGAAAATCTGCAGCAATTAAAAAAGTAACACGAAATCCTATGCAGGTCGATATATTACCTGCCCATAATGTAAGAAAGGAGATGCGAGGGAAAGGAGTTTCCTTGCTGTTCAATTAAATGAAACTTGAAGAAAAGAAAGAACTTATTGAAAAAATTAATGAATTGTTAGAATTATGCCAGTACCGTAATACTCCAATGTTTGTTACAGTTGCATTATCCGATGATGGAAAGCAGACGGAATATTATAGCCGGATGCACAGCGCAAAAGCACATAATATTAATTTAAGTAATGACCAAATTGCAAAACATATTTTGATTGCAAATGGATTTGCAGCAGTTCCACCAAGGGAATCAATGGAAATTGATACGGAAAATCTATTCCGTGACTTAAATAAGGAGGAATCCTGATGGCAAACAGTCAGAAAGAAAAGCGTATCTTTCTTGTCTGTCAGGAAGATATCAGCAGTAAAATTTGCAATAAGTCTGTAAAATTCCGTGATACAGATAAATTGTATATCTTAACAGAACAGGATACCTTGAAACTGCCAGAGGGTCTTTTGGATTATTTTAATAACAAAGAACAGATTCTTTCCCTGGCAGGGGAAGAGCTTGTTGATTTTCTACGTAAAACAAGGGACAGTGACAAAGAAATTTATTATTTCATTGGACCTGGCGCAAAAGAAATTTATCATGAAATCGGCAATGATCTGATATTATTTTCCAAAGGTATTGCCTACAATGATACATTTGGTGTCTCTAAAGTTCCTATAGAGAAGCCGAGACAGAGTGAGTTTGCAAATTTGGAATCCAGCTTTGATTCTGTATCAGAATCTTTATTTGCAGCTATGGAGGAACCTAGTATTAAGAAAGATTCATCCAATCAGCCAGACAGTCATCAAGATTCAAAAAAACTTAAACAGGAAAAGCCTATCGAAAAGCAAGGTGGTAGTCAGAATTCCAAAAAAAATTCGGTATCAGGAAATGCAATAGAAAAAAGAAATCCGGTAGATTCCCAAATGCCTAAAATTGTAAAGGAAGAAGATATACAGATAATAGAAAAGGTGGATGAACCAGTACGAATGCAAGCTCCGACCCAGGAAGTAAAAGAACTTACCATATCGGAACGCTGCACACATGCAAAAGCGTCTGTTGTTGCCTGCTTATTGGAACGTTTCCAAGAACATGTTGGAATATACACCAAACGTGAAATGGAACAGGACCTTTGCTTTCAGTTTTTGCAGCTTCTTCTAAAAGCCAAGACCCCGGACGATTTTATGATATCTTGGCAATGCCAAGATCCGGATTCTAGAATTTCACTTTCTATGGACCAATTTCGCGACTTAAAAGGGGAGGCCCTTTATTGGTATGATATCTCAAAAATATTTTATGAGGATGATATATGGAACTATTAAATAACATTCAGGATAAACTTTGGAAGTCCATATTTTCTTTTTTTTATCCCGTGACAGACTGCACACCAATTATATTGATTATGATTTCCGGACTTCTTGCAACTTTGTTTTTCTTGCTGCGAAGAAATATTTTGCATAAAACGTATACCTTTGGACTATTGGAACTTCCAGTTTTGCTATCAGTCAGCTATATGACAGAACAACTTCCGAGATTACACAATCGCATACAGTTCGCACTCAGCACAACTGCTGGCATAATTTTGCAGTCTTCGGACTATACAAAAGAATTTCAAACTATTTCTGATATTCAATCACCTTCCAATGCGTCAATTTCTCGTTATTTATATTATTTAAAAAACTCTGAAGTCTTTTCAGAAGTAATGCCAGAACAACTTTATTATCATTTATTTAAAACATTAAAGGACACCCGTGGATTCGTTGGATTTTTTCAGGTGCAAAATACTTCTATTTTACTCCTTTTATTAATGACATTGATGCTGCTTCTTCTATTAATTCAAGATATCCAAAAGAAACAGTATCTTCATGCAATGCTTTTGTTTGCAGTCGGCACAATGCTTGCGGTTTCGCAAAATGGAGTTTTAATCACGGCTTTTGTGTTTGTTTTTTTTGAATGCATTCTAACACAAATATTTCCAGTTTCTCAATATCTTGATGCGTCATCATAGTATGCTATGTTTCGTTAAGGAATTCCATCTCCCATATTATAACTGAAAAAATAATATGAAAGGAGATAACATTGGCATGAAAGAAAAAGTTATCGCAGACAGAAATACTGGAAAAATGAAACAACTACTTACTGTAGCACTCCTTGCATCCATGTGTATGGTCTTATTTGCATTTGTTCCAGCCTTCGCAGCAGCAGACTTAGCATCCTTACTAAACCAAATAATTGGTATCGTGAAAGCAATATTTGTTGCTGTAGGTATCATTCTTTTGGTGTATAGTATAGGACAACTTGCGCTTGCTTTTAAAAATGAAGATGCGGATAGCAAAACAAGAGCCTCCACCATGCTCGTTGTAGCAGCTGTTTTAATTGCATTTCCTGCATTCATTGACAAATTGAACTTAACACAATATGTAAATGGGCTTATATAAAAAGTTATCCCCCGCCTGTTACTGGGTGGGGGAAAAGAGTTTTATAAGAGTTGCAATATACCACTCGTATTTAGTGTGAGTCTAACCAATGATAGGAAGGAGGAGTGCAGGCATACAGTCTGCCATTGTTATATGGGCAAAGTCGCCTTTGAAGCATTAGAATCCATTTTTGGTGGAACTTTCATTGACAATGCCACTGAGCTGATGTCAATGTTGCTAAACGTTTTAAAAACAGCTTTTTCCTCCGAATCTGTTTCTAATATGCTAACCATTTTCATTTCCGTTTCTGCAACGGTATTAACTCTGTATTTATTTATAGAAGTGGCCAATAGAGCCACAACCGAGCAACTTACCATGGAACGTCTAATCATTATTCTGGTGAAATTTTTTGCCGCTTTTGTTATTTTGGTGAATATCAAAGAATTAATTATGGTTTTATTTGATATAGCTGTTGCTATCTATGACATGGTACAAGCTGCAACAAAAGATGCTTTAGAAGAGGGAAGTAGCTTTGGTGGTCTAAAATTTTTCCCAGGTATTAATCCCGATCCAAGTCAATTCCCATCCACTTTCGCGGGTGATTTAAAGAAAGCATTTGAAGATGCAGGATATGGAGAAGGTATTATGTCTTATGTAAACAATATGTCTTCATTTTTCACATGTATGTTACTGAAGTTGTTTACTACTGTAATAAATATTGCTTGTTACCTGGTCGTAATTGGAAATGCTATTTCTTTGATTGTCCGCACTATTTTTGCACCACTTGGTATTGTACAGATGTTTGAGGATGGATCCAAAAGTGCAGGAATCCGTTACCTAAAAAAGTTTTTAGCAGACGGACTGACGTTAGCTGCTATACTTGGTGTTTTATACGCCGTATCTCGTTTGCAAGGTGGAGTTATAACAGCATCTATTCCAGATGCCTGGAACAATAACCTTACAGCCAATGCTGATGTTTTAGATACTGTATTAAATTTAAAAGGACCTGGACTTAGCATATTGGCTCTTCAGCTTGCTGGAGTTGGTGCGATGTTCAAAGCTTCACAGATTGCAAATGACATAGTAGGCGTGTAGGAGGATGCATCATGATAGAATCAAAAATGCCAAAAGATATAAGATCATATAAGACAAAATTGATTGGACCTTTCGATGGCCGTCAACTAATCTGCATCGGAATTATGTTAGTTGTAGATTTCATGCTGTTCCAATTTGTTATTACCCCACTAAAACTTCCGACTGAATATGTTATATACGGATTGATTTTTTTTGATTTACCTATTGCGGCATTTGGATGGGTAGAATTTAATGGAATGCCATTAGAAACTTATATTAAGGAAGTTATATTAAAAATGTTTCTTGCTCCCGCCAAGAGAAAACCTAAACATATAATTTATGAAAAAAAACAAGAAACTCCGGAGAAAAAAATAAAAAAGCAAAGAAGCAAATCAAAAGAGGAACCAAAATCTTATATCTAACCATTCAAGAAGCTTTCAGCCATGAAAGCTTCTTTTTTTACTCTCAAAATCAGAAATACCATATTCAGAGTATAAAAATGAGAAAGGAGTATACAGGCCATATGCCAGAGCCTGTCTATTGGATATGAGTTCTAAAAAAATCAAAAAGAAACAAAAAATCCAGCACATTCCGCAAACGCTGCAGGATAGTATTCCTTATGTGCGGGTATTTGAAGAAAATGGAATTTTTGAAATCAAACCCGGAGAATATTCAAAAAGTTATTACTTTCCAGAAATCAATTTTCGAACCTTAAATAATGATAATCAAATTAAGATTGCCCAGGCTTACTCCACCTTTATCAGTGCGTTTCCACAGGACACTACTGTGGAAGTAACTATTTATAACAAAAATGTAGATATCATGAAATTTCAAGATGATATCATGTTAAAAATGAAGAATGACGGTTTGGATATTTACCGTGATGAATACAACAACATGCTTTTAGATAAACTTTCCGGAGCCAAAAACAATCTGGAGACCGTAAAGCTTTTGACGGTGGGAATTAAAGCAAATGACGCACAAGAAGCATTTGACAAGTTTAGCCAAATTGATGGAATTGTTTCTGAAAATATGGCGCTCGTAACAAAAAGAGAAAGTCGTGCATTAACAACCATTGAACGTCTGGATCTTTTGAATACTATCTATAACCATGATGCGGCTATTTCTCTTCGACAGAAAAAAATAATACAGGGTGTAGAAGTAGAAGCGTTTTCCTTGGAAAATTGCAGGGCACAGGGTATCACAACAAAGGATGTTATTGCCCCTTCCGGTATGCAGGTAAAAAACCATGACATGGAAGTTGGCTCATCCTTTACCCGAAGCTATTATATCTCAAATTATCCATCCTGGATAAAATCTACCCTGCTCACAGAACTGGCATCTCTACCATCTAATATGCTGGTAAGTGTTTACTTTAATGCTATACCGCAGGACGAAGCAATCAAGATGATTAAACGCCAGGGAACTAATATTTCTGCAAACTTACTGGAAATTCAAAAAAAAGCAGCGAAAAGTGGATTTGACCCGTCTTTGGTATCACCGGATTTGCAGGTGGCAAAAGAGGAAAGTTCAGAATTGATGAATGAAATGACCAAAGATAACGGTATGCTTTTTACCGGAAACATTGTTATAACAATTTTTGCTTCTTCTTTAGATGAACTGCAACGTCTGGAAGAATTGTTAAAAGCTGTTGCAATCAAAAGCCTGGTCTTTTTGAAACCGTTGAATTTTCAACAGGAAGAAGGTTTTAACACTTCTTTACCTTTAGCAAATAACCAACTTAAAATCCAAAGATTGATGACTAACAACACGATTAGTTCCATCACACCATTCTCTGTTCGTGAAGTGCATCAGAAGACTGGTATGTATTATGGATTAAATGCCGCAAGTCGAAACATGATTCTTTACGACCGTACTACAGATGTTAACCCCAATGGCTGTATCCTTGGTATGCCAGGTGCTGGAAAATCATTCTCTGCAAAAAGGGAAATGCTGAATATTCTGTTAAACACGGATGATGAAGTTTATGTTATTGATCCGGAAGGTGTAGATTATGTTCCATTGGCAAATGCTCTCGGTGGTTCTGAAATTAAGTTAGCTACAGGTTCTAAGGTACATTTGAATCCATTTGATTTAAACATTGAAAATACAGATGATAATGGAGACCCTGTAAAAGTAAAAACAGATTTTATTGAGACGATATGTGAAATTGCAATTGGCGGCAGATATGGTCTATCTCCTTATGAGAAGTCTATTATAGATCGTTGCGTTGTTGATGTCTACGAACCGTACATGGAACATTTAAAGAAAACAAAAAAAACAATTGCCACAGAAAAAGCTCCGACTATGCAGGATTTTTATGATTCGCTGATGGCTTACCGTCTTCCGGAAGCACAGAATATTGCAATTTCCTTGGAACGTTTTGTAAAAGGTTCTTTGGATATTTTTGCACATCCAACAAATGTGGAAATTGACAATCGCTTTACGGTTTACAATATTAAAGAAATCGGAACTGGATTAAAAGAACTTGGCTTACAGATTTGTTTGGATAATATATGGAACAAAATGATTATGAACAAAGCCAAAGGAAAACGTACCTGGTTTTATGTAGATGAGTTTTATTTGATGATGCGCTCCCCTACATCTGCGTCTTACATTGCAGAAATTTGGAAACGTGCCAGAAAATGGAACGGAATCCCAACTGCCATCACACAGAATGTAGAAGATATGCTAAAGTCTGAGGAAGCCAGAACTATTATTAATAACAGTACATTTATAATGTTGCTTGGCCAAACACCAATTAACCGGCAGCAACTTTCTGAAATGCTCGATATCAGTAAGGAAGAGCAGAAGTATATCAGTACTGCCAAACCTGGCATGGGATTGCTCCGTATCTTGGGCGATACTATACCAATGGATGATGCATTTCCAAAGGATACAGAACTGTACCGTTTGATGACAACAAAACCGACAGAAACTGTTTAGAAAGGACGAGGGTGCTTCACCTAAAGAAATATAACAAGTACCCTCTATGGAAAAAATTTAATGGGACAAGAATATTTATTACCGTGGGAACAGATTTTATATCTTATGAATGGGACCGATGTTAATGGTTATCCGTTATCCGCTTCTTTACTTACCTTACATGAAGTAACAGAAGAACATACAATAAAGACCAGACAGGAATTTGAAATGGTAGAAACTCCAGTAACAGTTTCCATGTCTGGCGGCTGTTCGGTAGCAGCATTTAATTTTCCTAAAAAGGAAAAAGAAAATTTTGAAAGAGTGCATACACTTTGCAGAAACTGGCTGAAAAATATCGAAGACCCTGCAGATGATGACAAATTACTGTCTCTAATCATTACGCCACTTTTAATGGAAGGCACATTTTCACTTTTACTTACAAACCTTGTGTTTGCAGAAGGATACGACACAGGAGAAGATTTCCGATTAATCTTATGTTTTGATAATGAGCAGACACAACCTTACATTCTGGAAGGCGCTGATATCACAAAGATGGTCTATGAGATTGACTTACAATTAAACCGTGAGATTGATGAAATTCGACGAAGCATCGATGAAGCAGAAGAGTTAGAAAAGCAATATAAAAATGATAATCTATATGAAAAAAATCTTATGGAAAAGATGTCAACAATTACCCCACACCGTGAAAATGAGACTGAAGACTCTGGATATTATACGTCTGGAATCCGGGCCACAGATGAGGAGGATGAAGTATGAAACGATGGATATTAGGATTATGCAGTGCATTAACATTATTGACCCCTATGACCGCATATGCAACAGAAAAAGAACCAGAACAAAAAGAGAAGGGAGTTTTGGGAATAACCGCTCTATATTCCGACTCCGTTACGCCTAAAGGTGGCGATGAATTTACGATTACACTTGCGGATGATGAAGGAAATACAACCGATTGTATCTTTCAGGCATATGAACATCAGAATAAAGCTCAGTTTTTTGAATTAGACCCTGGAAATTATTCCATATACGATATCACATATGACGGAGACTCTGAGAAACTGATTGCAGAAGGGTTTGTTATACCACAGAAGCTTACCGTTTATGAACAGGAACACCTGGATATATCTCTTGCTATTGGAAAAGATAAAGGGACTGATTTAGCAAGCACATTTGTAAACACTTATGCAGTCATTAAGGGGGAACCGACCGATTGGATTGAATTTTATTCCCCACGTAACAATCATGAGTCCTTACAAGAAGAAAATTCCACGGAGTCAGAGAATAAAGAGGAATCAGCCCAAACTGAATCATCACAAGAAGAAACAGGCGATATAGAAGAAATGACGGAAACAAAAGAAACAGATGATAACGAAAAGGAATCTAAAAAAGAAACGTCCGTGAAGAAAGAAAATATATTTGTAAAAAATCTTCCTATTTTCTTTGCGGCTGGGATTACAGCATTGGCTGTTTTTGTTCTTCATAAAAAAGGAAAACTGTAATTTGGTCAGGAAGGGCTTTTTTAGCCCTTCTTTTTTTCCATATTAAAAACAAAAAGAGAAAGGAGTATCCGTTTATGGATATAAGCAAAATGTCGAAAGAGGAATATGAAGAATATTTAGACGAAACTGATTTGGATGAGGAAGACCTCGAAGAAGATTATGAAGAGGACTATGAGGAGGACCATAACACGACCGACAACACAGCAAAACAGGATTCTTTTGAGGACGCAAAGGAATTTTACCGTAGAGATAACGGAAACCGTTTTTTAAACCCTTCTAGAATTTTTGGTACAATTACCGGATTAGTTGCGGTTGCTGCACATATTATTCATACATTCGTTTCCAATGTATTATTTGGAAAATATGAACAACTTGCCATACGGGAAGCATTTATGCGTGGGTTAGGAAAAATAGGCGAACCGGGAGAAATTTCAACGGATGAGTGCAAAGAAAAGGCAAAAGAGACTGAAGCGCTGACTAAACAGCACATTATAAAAAAGGCAGACATTCCAAATCATGCATCGCAGAAACCATCCTATCCTTTAAAAAATAACGAAATCGAAGTGTTAAGAGACATGTTCAATAATCCTCACGTACAACATGTATTTGCACTCAACGGATATTTATCCGATGCAATACCAGGTAAAGATAAAGCCTATTTTTTTGAATATCATGACGGAAAAGTAAATGGGATTTCAAGGGGATTTCAGGCTTCTGAATTTTATACGGGAAACGTTAACGGAATGTCCCATGCGGTCCAGGAGATAGACCATAGTTCACCGCTGGAAGCAGCTTTTAAAAGTTGTGCACTGCGCTCCGCAGTAATCTTTTTAACAAGTAGCGGACAGGTCCGAGAATCCCTGGTAGATGGTGTACTTGCGACTGCAGATATAAAAACACCTTATGGGGCGGATACTGTCTCGTTTGTCTTGAACGAGGAACATATTGACCAGGTAAACGTTTTGTATAATGGATTGCAGATTAGTACAATTCCTTCAGAACGTTTGTATAAAGAGCCCTTCCAAAATTATAAAGAGCCATTATTAGATTTCGTTCATAGCTTTACAACTTATGAACTGAATCTAAGTGATGACATGACAGTTTCCTGGGATAATCAAAAGAATGAACTTACCATCAACAAAGGAAAAACTGCACTTGGTCCCTTTTCTTTTACATCAGGAAAAGATATACAATCTCTAACAGATGCATTAAAAGCAAATGATGTATGTTTATTGCATAAAAAAGGGGAAGAGTATATTCCAATACAGCCAGAGGCCTTATCCTATACTCTTGCAATCTTAACAAATCCTGACATGAAGATTGCACGTTCAGAAGATGGTATGTGCATAAATCCAATTACACATACAACAGAACCAGACGGAAAAAGTCATCTGTATACTGTCCATCACGAGGGCGGCGTTGAACTTCATGCGTATCTTCCTTCTCAGGTTGGTTCAAATAAAGACTTTCAGCTTTGCAGTTTCACATCCAGGAACCAAGTATGTGAACATGCTGTATATGAAATTGCCGCGTGTATCCAGGAAACATCACATATTCTGGACCAAATTCCAGATATAGATGAATCATATAAACGCCAGACAGTAAAAGAAACAGAAATCACCGCCTTTGTTCCAGAGAAAGATGAACTAACATCTGAGTTATTTCACGGCTTATATGATAAATGCCGGCAGGAAATTGGGTTTGGTGATACCGTCATTCCAGCGACTATACCATTAGACCAGGTAATGGAAGAGTTGAATATGATTTTTAAGACAGATATAGATAATGAATATGAACTATCGGAAAACAAAGTGAAATCTAATAAATTTCATAATAACTCTATCGCTTTATCCGGAGATCCAGACTATAACACAATTAAGGAGTCAGAGGAAGACCTAATTGAAAATACTTCCTTGTTTGTTCCTGCTTATGATGAAGAAGAACGTTAATTTTCTAGAAAACCAGGAACATTCATTTCTAAAAAGAAACCGAAAGTTCCTGGTTTTCTGTTTGTAAAATACCATATTAAGGATATAGCAAGAAAGATTGTATCCTTTGAAAAATAATAATCAAAGAACCTACAGGAAGGAGGAACTGCCTAATAAGGCAGTACACATCATATGGCTACACATAATCAAGTACGGATTGTTGGATTTTTAAAAAACAACCCACAGGTTATAAATTCAGAAGTGGAAGGAGAAAGAAAGGTTCTTTTTCTTATCCGCACCCTACATCGTGACCTGGATGGATTTAGTGGAATGGAATTTCAAGATTTAATGGTTTACTACGATGGAACAGAATTGATGGATAAGATGATTCAGTTATCACAATTCGATCTTGTTGATATCAAAGGAGTATTTAATATTCTAAATTTAAACAAAATTTCCACTTGTGATACCTGTGGCTGTAAAAATATTAAATACAATGGGACTTCTACCTTTGTATATCCAATCAGTCTCACAAAATTAAATGGAATGCAGACTGCTTATGAGCATGACAAAGAACTGCCGGAACGTATCCTGGAAAAACATTTTAAAGAGGTTTCAAACCAGGCACTTATTGTAGGAACAGTAGTAAGTGAACCAGAAATGGTGGGAAATGGAAAAATTCTTTGTTGCAGATATCGTCTGGGTGTTGACCGTAAATATTATATTAAAACGCAGGGAAATTTAACCGCTGATTACCCATGGGTATATTCTTATGCGCAGCAAGCGGAGCGTGACTTTAAACATCTAAAAAAGGGAACTTTAATATTGGTGGACAGCTTCATACAAAATCGGAAGATAAAAAACCGTATGACATGTGAACATTGCGGAAAAGAATATACCTTTGATGACGCAGCAACCGAATTTATCCCCTATGCAATTGAATATCTATCAGATTACATTACAGATGAAGAGATTGCATTAAATGAACGTAAACTGCAAATGCAACTGCAGAATAATATTTAATCCTATTAAAAAAATATTCCATATTTTGTATGTAAATATCATTACGGGAGAGAGCATGTTGCTTTTTCCCGTTTTTAATAGGAGGAAAAGCTATGAAAATTAAATACGGAAACACCATTGAAGAATTCAATACTGAACTCCAGAAATTGACTTCCAAAAGTTGCTCTGTTATCAGTAAAGGCAAAAATGAAATCAGCATTTCTATGCAGTTTGATAACAAGGAATTGGAAAAATGGACTATTAAACGCTCTGCAAACGGGTTACAGCTTCCCAAAAAGAAGGTTGGAAAGAAGTATGATACTTTTTTGAACGCACTGCAGGACTTTTACAAGGTCAACAACATTATGGATGCTCAATCCAGTGATACGGTTCTTTGTTATCGTGATACCGAAGAAAACAGATATAATGGAAAAATCGTGTCAAATTGGTTTCAGCTTGATTTGGGAATTCCTTATGAGCTGATTAATGGACAGCCTCATTTTAATACCATCCGTTTAGAACTTTCTGAGTGGGAATATGAAAAAATGATGGAAACCAGGCTTGCATTTATGCATGATGATGTTATTTATCCAATCTTAACTGTAGCAATTCATAGTGTTGGAACTTACTTGGATTGTTCTGTTGCCTTTAGGACAATAGATACTTGCCCGTTAGGTTCTGCCCTTCTGATGGCAGAAAAGTTTTCGAACTTGAAAACCCTTCAGGTTATCTATCGGGAATGTACAAAAAGAATCTGTCCGGTTTTGTCTGTTGGAGGAAAAGATTTTATCCATGTACCAATTACAGAGTTTTTTAATAAAGCCATCGCAAATATTCCTGGTCTTTATTATCTTGAAAAATGGTATGTAACAGATATGGATGCATGTGCTTATTTTTCAGTACACGGCTATGATAAAAATTTAGTCATAAAAATTGAAGGCGGTGATCTACCTGGAAAAAGCATGCGGGTTTCAGCGGTACTATTGTATAAGGGAAAAGAATTTCCATTAAAGACAAACCGTCTGTCACACAAAGGTGAGTTAACGGATGAGCAGTACAGCGACTTGTTCTGCGATATCTATCAGACCTTTGACCGTTATATGAAAAAAAAGGAAGAACAGATTATCTGTCCGAATCTTTCAAAAATCAAAACTTGTCTTGGAAAGAAACGGTCTCAAAATGTCGATTTTGATTTCCTGGATACCCTTTCTGGTAGAAGAGATGATGTAATCAAAACAATAATTGATTATTCCTACACAGAGCTGAAAAAAAGACAGAAAGAAGAATTGGAACAATTCATAGGTTCCTTATTTATGGAGGATTAAAAGTATGGAATGGAGAAATATCGCAAGTAGCAAGGAAGACTTTATGAACAAGTTTTGTGGAGCAAAAAGCATTATTGTTTTCGATACAGAAACAACTGGACTTGGAAAAGATGCGAAAATAATTGAATTTGCAGCTGTACGATATGAAATTACTGAATCTGGATTGAAAGAGACTCACAAAATGGATTTATTTATAAATCCACAGGAGACACTATCAGAGAAGATTATTCAGTTAACTGGGATTACAGACAGAATCGTAGAGAAAGCAAATACAGAAGAAATAGAAGCTCCTGGGATATTTTCCTTTATGAACAGCGCCGATATTTGGGCCGCATATAACTGCTCTTTTGACCTCCGCATGATGGATCAGATGAGTAGCCGGACCGGAATTCCTTATAGGCAGCGCCCATGTCTGGACGTCTTGAAAATGGCACGGGATTTTGTAAAAAAGGAGGATGTCGAAAACCATAAACTCCAAACAGTTTTACAAGTTATGTTCCCTGAGAAAACTTTTCGTTTCCACCAGGCTATCGATGATGTCCGTGCAACTGCATTGATTATGTCAAAATTTATCAAACAGTACCTGGATTATGAGGAGAGTTCCTGCCAGGACCGGCATAGTTGCCGTTTGGTGTACGCTTACTACTGCATAAATCCAAACCAAAAATCACAAGTACGCATCAAGTTAAATTTATCCGAAGGTGAATATGGTGATATTTACTGGGATGTCATCAATAAGGTGTGGTCATGTAAGAAAACTTCAAAAGCTAAACGCTTATTTGAATCCGTAAACATTGCGAATTTGGAAAAGCAGGTGTTAAGCCGTTACGGTTGGAGGTATCAGGCACAAGATATGGAAAGCCTCGCAGCCAATTGGGGAAAAGCAAAGAAAGAGTATATGAAGCAGGCTTCAAATACTTAAAAAGAACGGGAAACCGTTCTTTTTTTCTTGCTCAAAAAACAAGATGATATGCATATACGGTAATATAATTGCAGAAAGAAAGAACTGCATCAAAAAGCGGTTTAAATACTTGATTAAAAATACAGGAAGGAGAAGCAGGAAGTATCCATCCCTTTGTGCATAGAGCGGAAAATCCTGCACTTTAATAAAATGAAAAAGTGTTTCATTTGTGGAGAAGAATTGAACGAGAGCCGTCCATCACTTTATGTTCATAATATAGAAAAAGATATTTGCTGTGAATGTGTTTTAAAACTCTATGACAATATGAAGTCCTGGGGACAACAGGATATGCTTGTACATAACTACATCACAGAATATAAAAGACGAACCATGCAGATTCCAAATATCAGGAATCTTTTTCGCAATACGAAATCCTTGAAACCATTTAATTTCAAGGCAGAACTGGATAAGGTCGTGATTGGGCAGGATGAAGCAAAGAAAGTATTATCCGTTGCTGTATACAACCATTATAAACGTCTTAAGGACTCACGAATTGAGAAAAGCAATATCTTGATGATGGGACCTACCGGATGTGGAAAAACCTTACTTGCAAAAACCATGGCAGAAATGATTGATGTACCTTTTGTGATTGCAGATGCAACCACCCTAACAGAAGCAGGATACATTGGGGCAGACGTTGAATCTATCCTTGCAAAACTACTTGCAGCCAGCAACGGTGATGTAAGCAGTGCAGAAAAAGGAATTATCTATATTGATGAAATTGACAAAATCGGGAAGAAAAACTCTTCTCCAACAACAGTGCGGGATGTATCCGGGGAAGGGGTACAGCAGGCTTTGCTAAAAATGCTGGAAGGAACCACAGTAGAAGTTCCGCTTCCCTCCAGAATTGCATCCATGACTGGACAGTCTACCGTTTCCATGGATACTACCAATATTCTTTTTATATGTGGTGGTGCGTTTGAATCCGTACTGGAAGAAGAAAAGAAAGAATCTTCTGAATCTCATGATATAAAAGAAAAAAATGTGGATTATGGCATTATCCCCGAACTAATGGGGAGATTACCGATTTGTATTAAATTACACGATTTAACAGAACAAGAATTAGTTCGTATTTTAACAGAACCACAGAATGCTATCACAAAGCAATATCAGCATATGATGGAATCTGATCATATACATCTGATTTTTGAAGACTCTGCTATAAAAGCCATTGCACACGAAGCCATTGAGCGGAAAATCGGAGCAAGAGGACTTCGTAGTATTTTAGAAGAGATTATGCTGGATGTAATGTTTGAATTACCTTCCCATAAAAATATTGTAAGTTGCCGTATCACTAAAGATACAGTCTATAAAAAAGAAGTATATTTGGTTTATGAAGAACCAACGCAATCAAAGCCATCTGTATTCTTTCGAAAAGGGGGAACTATATAGTGTTTAAAAGAAAAGATAATTGTCAAACCGTTCGTGAGGTTGTTGAACGTAACACGGGGATGAGCACAGATAACTTATTGTATATAAACAAAATCCCCTATATCAAAAATTTAAAAGAATCTGTTGCTTTATTAAAAAAACACCAGGAAGAGCACGTATATATTGTTGGTGATTATGATGTAGATGGAATTTGTGCAACCTGCATTATGATTTACGGCCTTTATATGGCTGGCATACGTTTCTCTTACCGCCTTCCACACCGTTTTTCTGAAGGTTATGGCCTTTCTGAGAAAATCATTGATGAGATTGATACTGGTGTAGTAATTACAGTAGATAATGGAATTACCGCTCATGCAGCAGTACAAAAGGCTAAAGAAAAGGGGCTGACTGTCATTTTGACAGACCATCATCAGGCTATTGTAGAAGACAAGCAGCTTCTTCTTCCAGATGCAGATATCATCGTTGATCCGTCCATTGAATCAGAATCGGAATTTCATGATTTTTGTGGTGCAGGTATTGCCTATCAGTTCATACGAGAGTTGCTTGGAAAAGATGTGATTGAGTTAATGGTTTTGGCTGCGATTGCTACAGTGGCAGATGTTATGCCTTTAGTAGGCGCAAACCATCAGCTGGTAAAAGACGGAATTGACGCCTTAAACCAAGGTTACGGAATTCCTGGAATATTGTCTCTTTTACAGGCAAAAAACAAATCCATTGTAACTGAAGAGGAGTTTGGATTCTATTTAGGTCCAGTTTTAAATGCACCTGGGAGACTTTTAGATCAGGGATCAGAACAAACCCTTGCCTATCTGTTAATGCCCAGCACACATGAAAAAAAAGATGAAATGACAGAAAAATTGCTTAATCTAAACAATACCAGAAAACAGATTATGAATACAGCAATTGAATCTGCAAAGAAACATTATCAGGGAGAACGGCCTATTGTCCTTTATAATCCTTCCCTTGGAGAAGGAATCATCGGCCTGGTAGCAGGAAATTTTTGTGAAACGTATCAGTGCCCGGTTATCTGTTTTACAAAAGCGAAAAATGGTTTATTGAAAGGTTCTGGGCGTTCTATTCCTGGAATTCATCTAAAAAAGGCATTAGATTCCATTAGAGATTTCATTATAGGATACGGAGGTCATGCCGGTGCAGCGGGTCTTACCATTGAAGAAAAGAACTTGGATGCTTTTACAAAAGCATTTACAAAAGCATTTGGACCAATTCCGGATATAAATCATACGGTTCTCTATGACCTGGATATCCAGGAGCAGGACATTCCATTTATTATGAAAGAGTTGAAAACCTACAGTCCTTATGGAGAAGGAAACGAAAAAATCATATTTCATATTGTATGTAATCTAAAAAAAGAAAATTTCAGGAAAGTTGGTGATGGTTCCCATATTTCCCATTATAGCCCTTCTTTAAAACTGATTGGATATCGTATGAGTGAACAGTTCGATGAAATTTGCAGAGAACATGGATTTCCGAAAAAATTAGATTGCGTAGGTTATTTAAGTGAATCCTGGTATCAGAATAAATGTTCGTATCAATTAGAATTGATAGATTTTTCTTATCCATCCAATCAATAGAAAACCATATTGCTGAAAGGAGATACAAGGGCGGAATGTAATTCCTTTCCTGATTGAAATCAGGAGTTCCCTTGCTGTTTTATAAATGGACAAATTAATTGACCAATATGTTGCTTTTGTTCTAAAGTATGAGACTTTGGAATTGGAAGATATACTAAACCGTTTTATACAGACTCTAAAAAAAGAAGAAATAAAAATGATAACCGGAAAAACTCCACTTTTTCTTCATACGGCATCTTGTGCCAGAAATGCATCACCGGCTTTAAAGGATTTTATACAAAAGGACTTATACAGAAAGGGATGGTTAAAATGAGCATTTTTTTTTGCCTTGACTGTCAAACCCCCATGGAATTAACGAATGGATTTTATTCCATTTATTACAAATGTCCTCACTGCCAAAATCGTTTTACGGTTCATGACGCTAACACCATGGACGATATAAAGGAAACTGGTGTATTCCGGACTTCACGGATGAGCGGATTTGTAATTTATGACCAAAATACCAAATTAATTTATGCAAGGAGAAGAAAACATGAAAATGACTTATGACGAATACGATACGATGTTAGAAATGTTCAAACAACTTACAGTAAAAACATATTATCCAGATCCAGTAGAAATCGATAAAATGAGCGAAGATCCGGATAAATGGATTAAATTTGTATGTTACCTTTATGAGCAGGGAGAAAAACCTAGAAATCAGAAAGAACGCTACAGCAGAGAAAATTTAAAGGATTTCATTCAGAAAAATTTAGAATTGGAGGATTCCGCCTATGTAAACATTTCCCTTTGTAGTCCAGTTCATGGAACGATTTCTTTTTCAGGTAGTAACTCTGATAAATTTGAAATCGGTAGCACATGCACACTGCAAGCAACCCCGAATCCAGGTTATCAGCTGATGAAACTCTCTGTTTTGGATGGACTGTTCCAAAAAAAACATATTTGTGACGTTGACGAAACATTATCTTTTGTCGTGCCAGATATGGATGTGTATGTATATGCAGAGTTTAAGGAGGCATTATGAGATATTTATTTATTGCTGAAAAACCATCCCTTATGAGGGATGTTCGCTCATGTTATCAGAACCATATGTCAGAAATAAAAAAATCTGTGGGAACCATAGATTTTGTCGCTCTGGCCGGCCACGCTTGTAGAAATGGAGAACCAAACGATTATGAAGAGTGGAATAATAAATGGGAGAATATTTCTTATCCAATGATTCCTTCCCACTGGATTATCAAACCAATTCAAGATAAGCGTTCCATTCTGAAAAATATAAAAGAGAAAGCTTCTTCTTATGATGGCATTATCGTTGGAACGGACTCCGACACGGAAGGATATGGAATCTATTATTTAATAGAGCAGCACCTTGGATTACAGCACATGAAAGCTTTGCGCTTCATGGAACATTCTCTTACAGATAAGGAGATACTAAAGTCACTTTTAACAATGACGGATTACCATACAGACCCCGTACATGTACGTTACACTCAGTCTTTCTTACTACGTTCCCGTGCAGATTGGTTGTATGGGATGAATGCAACTAGGTTAGCAACTTCTAAAACAGGAAAACTATTAACCATTGGCCGTGTAAAAGCACCTACATTAAAGCTGGTATATGATAATTCCATGGCGATTGAAAACTTTAAACCGGAAACATATTACCAACTACAGGCAGACTATGGAACTTTTAAAGCTATTATGATTGGGCAGGATGGAAAGCCATCAAAGTTCAAAACGCCTAATCCTAATCTGCGGATTCCATTAGAGGGTATTGTATACGATAAAAAAGAAGTAGTTACAAAAACACATGCACCTAAATTATACGACCTTTCTTCCCTTCAGATGGATGCTGGGCAGATGTTTGGCTACACACCAAAACAGACGTTGGAGCTAGTACAGTCCCTATATGAAAGACATAAAGTTATCTCTTACCCAAGAACACAATGCCGATATGTTTCTTCGGAAAAAGCAAAAGAATTTCCAAGTATGCTGGAAAAAATGGCAGTATTTCAGGAATTTGCACCTTACTTGAAATTGGTTGGAGATATCCGTCATGTCTATAAAGATAAACAGATAGTAAATGATGCAGAAGTCTCCAAAGAATCCCATGATGCACTTCTTCCAACATCAAAAACACCGATTCTTGCAGAAATGAATAAGGATGAAATTGAGATATGCAGGCTAATCTACAAGAAATTTCTAGCGCAATTTCTACCACCTCTGACAGAGAATAAGACAAGAATGGATATGAAGCATGGAGACTCGTTATTTCGTGTTAATGGAAAAATTGTAATAGACCTTGGATGGAGGGCATTATACGGTCCGCTTAAAGATTCTATGCTTCCAAACCTAGCTATAAATTCACCGGTAACTGCAAAAAAAATGGAGTATGTGAAACAAGTCACAAAACCGCCAAGAAGACTGACACAGGCTTCTTTGATAGAAGCCATGGAGCGAATCGCAAACAGCGTGGAAGATGAGCAATTACGTGCATCTTTAGCAAACTCAAAAGGAATTGGTACACCCGCTACCAGGGACACTATCATATCTGAGCTGATTGCAAGAGAATACATGATAGACAAAAAAGGGTTATATATCACAGAAGGTGGAAAAGCTTATATTGAAACGTTGCAGGAAATTGACCTGATTGAACCTATTTTTGCAGCAAAAATGGATTATGAGATTAAAAAAATCCAACGGGGTGAAGCGCAGTATGATGATGTTTATAAAATGATGCTTCATAATTTGAAAGATACCTGCTCACAGTTAGAAAAATTAGAAGCGACAAAAACTTCTTATATATGTCCACACTGTAATACTCCACTTAGTAGTGGAAGATGGGAGGATAAATGTCCAAATTGTAGTTTTCGATTGCAAAAAAAGGTTTTAAATGTAACTTTAACTGATAATATGATACAACTTTTGTTAAGTGGTAAGAAAACAGAAACTATGACGTTTCGGAAAAAAGACGGCAGTACTTTCCTGGCAAAATTACAACTAACAAAAGACGGAATAGGATTTGACTTTTCTTCTGGAATCTGCTGTCCATTTTGCGGTAAAGAAGCAAGACTGAATCAATATGGTTGTTTTTGTGACTGCGGCTTAAAAATCTTTCGTACAATTGCAGGGAAAGTCTTAACGGATAAAGATATAGAACTGCTCCTAAAGAAAAGAAAAACTCCGATTAAAAAGAAATTTAAAAAGAAAAATGGTGATACTTTTGATGCAGGATTACAACTGACAAATGAAAAGAATGTTCAATTTTATTTTCAATAATGTATTTTACGGCCCCTTTGGGCCGTATTTTTTATTCTTTAATTCCACCATATTTTTTTGAACACGAAAAAATAGGAGGAATTAGTATGAAAATAGTATATTACAATGGAAAAAGCAAACGTGAGGAAGTAGTCAATGATCTGTATAAGGATGTCGCTGGATTACTTGCGGCAGAACCGGTCAATCAACCTGTTACTGTACAAATCATCAACATTCTGAATCAAAATGAACTATTGAGATATCGTATCTCCCTACGTTCTGGTACACGGTTTATCGTAGAATTGGACAACACGATGCCAGACCGGTATTTACCAGGCCATGTAGATTCAGTTTTTTTGACTTGTGTAAATCCTGATACCAACGCATACAAGTTCTACAAATTAGAACAGTGTGGTTCTTGTGTACGTGCAACCTATGGACGTATGGGAGTACAAAAAGGACAGCTTTTTGGTGAACGAAATTTTGACTATCCGCTTTCCATGTTCTGGATTAAGTATTATGAAAAACTATCCAAAGGTTACGTTGATCGAACTGATTTGTACCTGGAAGAGGAAACGGATGCAAAAGTTTCAGACGCTAAAACACCTGTAAAGGCAGTTTCAAATACAAATTTAGACTTATTCCATAAGCTAAAGCAATATGCGGTCGACGCTGTTAAAAAGGCAGAAGTAAAAGTTCCTATCACAGCAGCTATCTTGAAACGTTCAGAAGAAATCTTAAATCAAATGAGAGTTGCAAAAGATGTAAGTACCTTTAACGATAATCTGCTCGAATTAATCTCCATTCTCCAAAGACCCGTTCGTACAGGGGACGGCTCCGGAGTTCGCCGTCTGATGGCGAATAGTCCATCTGATTTTGCACGTATCATCGAAAGGGAAGATGACTTAATTTGTGCGATGGAAGGTAGTTATTACGGAAAAACTCGCAACTCTGCAAAACCAGAAGGAAGCTTTGCAGACTATGGTATTGAGGTATATGAAGCTACGGAAAAACAGAAAAAAGAAGTACTGGCTAAATTAAGTGATTCTTTAAAAAGCAAAGTATCCAATATTTATCGTGTCATTCCTTTAGAACAGAAAAAACGTTTTGATTCTTACTTGAAAAAGAATGATATCATAAAAGTAAAACAGTTCTGGCATGGTTCCAGAAACCAAAACTGGACATCTATCATTATTAATTCGTTAAAACTAAATCCTAATGCTATTATTACTGGAAAGATGTTTGGCCAGGGCATTTATTTTGCTCCTTCTTCTATGAAAAGCTGGAATTATACCAGTTATCGTGGAACCTCTTGGGCACATGGAAACTCTGATTGTGCTTTTATGGGACTGTATGCCACTGCATATGGAACACCAAAAGATGTTGATATGTGGAGTCAAACCGCAAATTACAAGAAAATGGTGTCCGATGCAAAGGCAAACTGTTTACACGCACACAAGGGAGCATCGTTGATGAATGATGAAATAATCTTTTATGACGAAAATGCTATTTTGCTGAATTACATTGTAGAATTTAAGTAAAATAAAAAGAGAGGCTTGTCCTCTCTTTTTTATTTACATTGCAGGCAGCAAACTGTCTAATAATTGCTGCTGCATGATATCACTTGCGGAATCCTGAATGGAAATTGGTTTGATAGCAGAAGAGTACGGGTTGTAGTTACGATATTGTTTACGTAGTTCGTTATCCTGGTTTAAGCGGCAGATAACCCGGTTTATCGTTGCTTTAACTTCTCGAATGGGAATCCCTGTATATTCTGCAATTTTATCAAAAGGCATTTCTTTGCGTCCTCTTTCATTGATACGTAGACTTAATAATCTTAATTCTTCCTCGTTTGTATTTCTACGAATTGCATCATATAAAGCCTCTTCACGTTCTCTTTTTTCCACCAACTCCTCTGGCGTTAATTCCCTTGAACATAAACTGTATGCTTCTTCCACATTTGCTAATTTTGCATTTGCGGAAAACTGAATTGTAGATTTGATTACTTTTTGTGTTAAGCCCGTCTTTGTAGATAACATATCTAAAGTATAATTAATTCCTCTTTGATTGTATTCAGCGATTGCCGTACTGATTTTCCTGGCATTGTTGGAATCATACTGCGTCATATGAACTTTGTTATTACGAAGATAACAAGAAATTTTCTCCCGGAAATATCTTACAAAGTAAGTAGTAGGAGTGGTGCGGAGAGGGTCATAATATGGCAACTTTTCTAAAAAAATCATCACCATGTCCTGTTCTATATCCATACGCTCATCAGGAGTTGTGCAATTTCCTACCATACGAATCATTTCTTTTTTGGCAAACAATTTAATTTTCTCCCAAAGGAAAAACTGAATTTGCTGAATTTCTTTAAGATTCACATCTGGCTGCTCTTGCAGTGCTTTTATTTTTTTCATACCCACAAAGAAAATCTGCTGTTCTTTTGTCAAATTTATTTTCTTATCCATTGGTTTAATCGGAAGCCTTACTCATATGTATTATAGACAGCTCCCTTCTCCTTTCTTTTTTATATTGAAGTACAATTGTCACTATTTATTATATCACTTATTCTCTAAAAAGCAAACATATGTTCTCAAAATGTTCGATTTTTTGTTCGTTTTTATGAGGATTTTCTAAAGCCATCTGATATTCCATATTGTAATTGTAACCTATGCGTATCATATAGATTTTTTTAGAAAGGAGATAGCGGGATTTTATTTCGCGTTTTATTATGAAACACAAAATTATTGCACTTCTTTGTTCTGTTGCAATTCTATTTTCTTCCGCTCCAGTTTATGCTGCTGATCCATTTAAGGGCTGGAATGAAGAAAATAAGGAAAATGTATGGGCAATTATGGAAACAACTGATTGGAGTAAAATGCAGGATTTTCTTACTCTAGACACAATTAATAATACAGTATCTGCTGATGTAAGTAGCACTGTTCGTGGTTATGAAGCAGAGGTTCGACGTGTAATTAATTCTACAGACATTGCTATTAGTGATGGTTTAGTAGAATTAATGCTTGCGTTGATGCAGGTGATGGGAGGAAATAATCCCCCCACAGACGATCCATACAAAGTTAAAGAATGGATTGATCCATCAGCTTCCAATATGACAGCAGAAAAATCAATCCGAAAAGTATTGTATAAACTTGATTCAGCAAGAAGAGTCCATCCCGAGCCGGATAAGGTATCTTATTTCGTAAACTCCGATGAACTTCGCTCTGTTGTGCAAGGTGTAATCCTTGGGACTCGTTATACACAGGAAAATGCAAAATATTCCCTGGATTCTGCAAATGCTTATTATCAAACACATAAAGCAGAATTTGATCAAAAAGGAATCACACCTATTCTGACTCTTGGTAATGACGTTGCTGCTATTTACAAAACAACTAACACATCTGGGGGAATTGGAAGTGCGGAAGGGAAAGCAGTAGTAGAGTATGCAATGCAGTTTATTGGAAATCCATATGTATATGGCGGAAATAGCTTAACAAACGGCATTGATTGTTCAGGATTTACTCAGCAAGTCTACGCACATTTCGGGTATTCCTTACCACGAACTACTTTTGAACAAATTAATTGTGGCGTAGGTATAACCTTTGAAGAATCACAAGCAGGTGATTTGATTTTTAATCACAATGTAGGACATGTCATGATTCTAACAGGGGATGGTGGAGCAGTACATGCTTCAAATAGTGCACCTTATCCGAAAGGTGGAATCAAGTATACACAGAATGCCTTATATAGTGGATATGATGCCATTCGCCGTATTATACAGTAAGAAGTTCCTGCGTCAAGCAGGACTTTTTACTGTAGTTAAGTGTGATAAATTTTTGATTTCTATCGTTCATGTATTTCTTCTGCTCCTTGAAGTAGCGATTCCAATTCCGCAGCTTTTACCGGGTCATGAAGTTTTAACCGATTCATTTGCTTTTCAATTTTTTCATATTTTCCTGCTTTCTCAATAACTTCTTTTATAGGTTGTTTGGAATATTTTTCCAAAGAGTCCGCCCAGTTTTTTAGTTTTGTTTCCCGTTCCTTGGCCGTCTCTATTGCTTTTATGACTGTTTTACTTTCTTTTTCTATTGCGTATTTTGCTGCTTCTAATTCTCCGGAAATCGCCTTCCTTTGTTCCGTTCGTTCTTGCGCCATTCTGCGTCTATGTTCTGCATATTCACGGTCCCGCTTCCGTTTGGCCGCTGCATTCATTGTCTCCAATTCTTCTTGGCACCTGGCACGGTATTCTTCAGCCGTTTCAAATGGCATCGTTTCCGGTATTTCTAATGCCCGGTTTAAATCAGCATAATATTTCCGAATATCTTTATGTTTTGCCTGCCCACCTTCCAGTCCCCGTTCCAAACCGAATTCCTTCATATCTTTTGCATAAGAATCCTGCATTTCACGCATAACTTTATATCCGCCGGTATAGTATTTTGCATTTAACCTACCCCTTGGATCTATGGGAACAATAACAGCATGGCAATGTACATTTCCCGGTTCATCTGCATGGAATACCACACTTGCAATGTTATTACATCCATCACCGGCGTGATTAAATGTTTTTTGCAGCCATTCTACGTTTTTTTTCTTCCATGCTTCAATATCAATATCCTCTTCTCTGGAGAAAGTTGACACTACTTCAAATGCATATACCTGGTCACTTCTTACTTTGTGGTCTTTATAATATTCCAGGCTTTCTATACGCTCCTTAAAAAAAGCTTTATATGTCTTCTGTGTACCATCCATATCCTGGGGCAGTGGCACAAGCTCCTCATTCAGATGTTTAAGGTTTGGATCAGCATTTTCTACCGCTACTTTTCTATAATTGTGTATATATTTAGATGTCAGTGTCCCAAGAGATTTTATTTTTTCTGCTGTAACAAAGCAATAACCCATCGAAATTCACTCCTTTCGATATAAATATGAAAAATTTAAAAGAAATGAAATATAGAAAACGCAAAAGGTATAATAAGTTATACACCAAATTATCTGCTGCAAGCGAAAAATGTTTTATCTGCCGCTTTAGGTTAAGTATATTCTTAAGATAGAATCCTGACTTTTCATACTTCTAAAGAAGTCTTATCATTCTAAAATAATTTTTGAAAACTGTAATTCACTCATCTGTCCTAATCTGCCTATGTGGTGTCCTTTAGAATTTTGTAGTATTTCGTTGTACATCTGCATAATAATCCGATTTAAGTTCCTTCTATATTTCTGCCTCCTCACTCCTATACGCCACCGGTTGCTTGTAATCCTCCTTATGCTGATATTTCTGTAAGATTCTCATCTACTCTAATAAAAAGAACACGAAATAAAACATCACCTTTACCTAAATGAAAGTTAGTAGGTATACATCAAGTTTATTGATGGATAAAAAGAATAGCACATCACATATAGAAGATGAAGTATGGATTGAATTGCATCTAATTTAAGAGATGAACTACACAAAAACACATCCTGTTTATATGATGAAAAATATGGCATTGTTTGCTATATGCATTTTATTAAATAGACGGTATTGGCTGTCCACCTGCTGCCCAATTTAGCTTGATATGTAAGGATAGTATGCAGAGAGCGGCCGTATGCCTCCAAGGAGTACAGGTTCATCAAATATAAGAGATGTAAATGGTAATTTGATATAGAAGAGATAACAAACAAAGCGAGAGTGTGTTCATGCATCACATATAAATGATGTTTTTGAAAAATAAAGGACGGTATGGAGAATGGACAAAGTTGGAATCAGTATGGAATCAGATACAGATAACTATGAAAGCAAATGAAATAGATGCACAAGAATGGAAATGTATCAAGCAAAGGAAAGAAAAAGGATATTAGTCTACAAAACGAAACCGGTTGCGAACTTCTGTTCGTTTCACAGAACGATTCAGTTGCTTTTTCTTCTACTATATGTGATTTTACTCCAAATGCTGTGCTCAAAAATACATTAAAATTTTTACTGTAGTACACTAATCTTGCTTATAAAAATTCCAATAGAATTTTCAAATAAGTAGCAGGGAGAAATATAGAGCAGAAGAAAAGTTGCTTCAGCAAAAAGAATCTCCCATATTAAATATAACTTCAGAAATGAACAACGAGTCACATTGAGACTCGATAATAAACAATGACTCAGGCCCGACACGGATTCCCGGAATAGATTTCCGTGGCAGCGGGGAAATGTAGCGATGCATTTCAAGCATGCCACATTGATGCATGAAAAAAACTCAATGTCCAAGGACAGCTGGTGTCTCCTGGAATAGATTTCGTCAGCTGTGTTCGTTAAGAAGTTTTATATGGAAGAATCAATCTCCCATTTTATACATGTCCCCGTCAGGTGAGAGACCCTGGCCGTTGTTAGAGAGTAAATTAAGAAAAAGTAAAGAGTATATGTTGGGGACAAGGAGCTGTTCTTAGTTGGAGAAGGACGGTGCCCGCAGGGAGCTGTTTGGACATACAGCGAACAGATGGCGTATGCAGGAGGTATCCAAGCCGATTGTACTGCAACAAGTGCGAGAAATCTGTGAAAAAAACGTAAGTAAAAAAGTCCTAAAAATAAGCATTCTGCTTGCGCATTTACGGAATGCTTCATAAAACACTCGAAGCGATAGGTGAACCCGAATAGTTAGGCTTTGAGTGAGAACTGGCCCAGAGTTGAGAGGAAGGAGAAGTCTGTAGTGGTCTGGATTACCGCAAGGTAATGGTAGACAGCAGACGGGACAGGATAAACGCTCAGAATCTATCTCTTTAAAACAACCTTTGCCATGACAGACGTTCATTCACCCGTTCATACGCATGGCAGGAATCTGCGTTAAAGGCCGTGCGGAAATCGCCACCATTTCTGGTGTGTGATGCTACGGTCTTTCTTGCTTTTCGATCCCTTTGCTTCAAAACAGTCGGATGTAAGCCGAGCGGGGCACGAGTAATGAGCACACGCCAAAATAAGAAAATCTCGATGGTCGCTGTTTATGCGAAGGGCATACATAGCGATACGGAAAGACCCGTCCTGGAATGGGACTGTCAGCGAATTCGTGGTAGAATAGGATGTTTTACTCCAGACCTTGATCCTTGGGAATACTTTCCCAGAAGCTGCCGGTCGTTTGTGGTGCATACGGCTGGGATGCCAGTATGCATTGCAAACGGGGGGAGTTAGGGAGGCGGCTCACAGTGCGTCCCCTGCCTGCTCCTTTTTCCCAGTTGCTCCCGAAAGGTGCCGAAATAAAAGCCAAGGATGCCGGCTCCGGAAGGTACACACCTGTAAAACGAAAACCAGTAGCAAAAGCTCAGGGCACCGACCAACCGGACAAGAACGCCCCCGGAAGGAGAAAAGACGCACACCTCGAACAGCCAGAAGAACCAGAGGCCGCCGGCGGGAGGGTGGGCTAATAATAAAACAAAGAGGATAGAAAGAATTAATAAGATAAGAATAGTAGAAATAGAATAAGAGAAATAATAAGAGAAATATATAAGAAGAATAGAAAAGTAATAAGAGAAGTTATATAGAAACCTATCTATATGCATAATCAGCAATCACATCGTACATCTCCATCATCATCACATCAAAGCCTGCTGCACACCTCTAAGGAAACAAGAAATTCCGATTTCAAAACGTAACCGGTTTCGAATTCCAGTTTACTAGATACAGTGCATATTTTTTTAAGTAAAATTTTCATATTAAGATATAAAAAAACAAGAGGAGGAATCATCATGTACACACTGGAATACACGAAATAGTTGTTTTGTCTTTGATAATGGCGTTGGCAAAGGATTTTGTATAACCCCAACACATATCCAGCAGAATCAGGATAGCTTAACAGTTATCACAGAACGTAGCACCTATGTATTTTCAGTAGTAGCATAAGGACAGGCAGGAGAATAAATCTCCTGCCTACTTTACAATGGCTGTACAGTAACAAAAATTTTATCCTTGCTTTCCCTTGTCTCGATAATCTTGTATTTTCCAAAATCATTGAAATTTACTTCTAACCGTTTCCCGTCTTCTGCAAGAATCTGGAACGGTTTGATTTTTTGGAAAAATCGTTCATTAACCCAATCTTTTAATGTCTGCATGCTATTTCCCCATTTCCGTATCCTGTGAGTATCTTACAATATTTCTTCATCGTTCGTCCAGATGTTCTCTCTTACAGTTCCTCTTTCAGTGACTGAAACCCAAACCGCTCGACCATGCGTAGAAATCCATCCTTGTTTGGCTTGCAGATGAAATATGAAAGTTCCTCTGTGATAGGGATATCACGCTTAATAGTTGCTAATTGCTTCGACAGCAATGCTAATTCCTTGGCTCCTGGAGCGGTCAGTTTCTTGTAACTCCCTTTCCGAAGTCCCATAGATTCCTTCCAGAAATTCTCAATGCCAGGACCTTCTTCTTTCAACGCTTCATATAACGTTTCAACAGTATGATACTCATTTAAAAGCGGTATCGCAGACTTATCTGAAATACCTTTCACACCTGGAATGTTGTCTGAACTATCACCGGCGAGCGCTTTCCAATCAATCACCATGTTTCCAGAGGAAAGCCCGTATTCCCCTTCGATATAAGCTTCTGTAAATTCAAATACCTTGTCTGGGAGATTTGTTCGCTCTTTATCCACCTGATATGCAGCAAATAGCTTGTCTGCTTTATCCTGAGATACCTGTACCATCCAGGCACGGATATTCCGCTCATCTGACACCAATTGTAGGTAATCCACATCCTTAGTCATAAGTACGATAGACTCCTGCTGCCAGAATTTTTCTGCAATGCTGCCAGCGAAGTCATCTGCTTCATATTCATCCGAAAAGAATACCGGAAATCCCATTTCTTGAAACATTTCTTCGGCCAGAATAAACTGCTGCTTGAGTGGTGCAGGAGTTTCCCCTCTAGTTCCTTTGTAATCCGTATACAGTTTCCTGCGGAAGGTGTTTCTGGTTTTATCGAACACAAATGCAATGTGATCCGGTTTCTGATTCTTTAAAATTTTTAAAACAGTCCGTAGCATCGTAAAAATACCATTTGTATAAGTGCCATCCGGCGCATGCATAATCTTGTCATAATGTTTTGCCCGTTCTTCTTCTGTTTTTGCAAACAGAATTTGTTTTGGCAAATTCCCATAGTAGCTGCTGGAAAGCATGGAGCTTCCATCAATTATCAAGAACATTCGCAGTTCCTCCTTTTTTCTTTCATTATATATCATATCAGAAAATGCCATCTTTTTGTACATGGATTTCCACCATATTGAAAACAGGGAAAAATCATGCACAAAAAGCAGGAGAAATATCGAATACGATAGAATATAGAAAATGAAAATAAGGCAGGAGGAAGTGAATGATATGAGAAGATTAACAACAAAAGAAGGATGCCTGGTTTCTTGCATGGAATGTGCGGAACGAGAGGACTGTGAGAAGTATTGCTATAAGATAAATACAGCAGTCAAGAAATTAAAAAGGTACGAAGACATAGGATTGATTCCCAATAAGGTGAAAGAACTGCTGGAGAGGGATACCGCACAGAAACCTACGGAAATGCAGCAACATAGGGATTTCCATGGGAACATTTATAAAGTTACTGGAGTATGTCCAGTGTGTGGTAATGAAGTCCACAGCCAGATGCGTTTTTGCGATAACTGCGGAAAACGTCTGTCCTGGATGACACAGGAAAAGATGGATGAGATTGCCACCTATATGGATGACGAAAAACGAGAACAGGTACATGCTGAACTTGCACCTTGTGCACCGGAAGATTTTTTGAAACGGTATTTGGAACTGGAGCCCGAATTTGCAATTCTATTAAGGGATGAATTTTCGATAGAATTCTAAAGAAAGGATAGGTGAGAAATATGCAAGACCCGATTGTGAGCATAAGTACTATCAGGAATTTTATGGGAAATACAGGGAGGAATACCTGCAACGAATACCTGTACCGGGCACTGATGGATGCAGATGAAGCACTGCAAATGCAAATTGCAAAAGAGGTGATAAAAAATAACAGTGTTTCAACTAAAACTTATCTCTGCCCTGTATGTAAGCGGATTACAACTAAAGGTAACAATTACTGCGGAAACTGTGGTCAAAAATTAAACACCAATAAGATGGAAAGGAAAAGACAATGAAATTAAAATTCGAAGGATACAGTGATGACACATTTGGAGAATATGGAGTCACAGGAGAAGATGTAGACAACTGCGGAAGTATGGAACCCATCCAGTGCGTTGTAGATGCCGGAATAAATGGAAGACTGATGATAATAGGACAGTACTCAAAGGCATCTTGCAACAATGGCTGCTGGATGATAGGTATTTCAAAAGTAGAAGAGGAAGACGTACTCCCAGATTGGAACATCTCTCTTTTGCAGGGGGACATGGAACATTCTCCAGTATTGGAATTGGAAATCCCAGATAATATTAATGTAACATTGACATGGTATGAGAACGGAAGAAAGGTGGAAATGTGATATGAACGAGTTTGCAATCGAATGGATTAAAGGGCGTGAATATGCAGGGGTAAGCGTACCAAGTGGAACTGCATGGAAGTCTAAATTGATGAGGTATGCGAAGGAACATCCAGAAGAGGTGAAACTGATGGCAGAAAATGCAGACGGTTCAGCCTTTTTCCATGTGCCGGTGAATTACATTAAATGTAGTCCACCAAGACAGATTTCTGACGAACAGAAAGAAGCAGCAAAGCAAAGGTTTCAAGAGATGTGGGAAAAGAAGAAGATGGAGGAAATGGAAGATGAATGCTGAAGAGAAATGGACTAAAGATGAGAAACTGACATGGCCGACAGATATCTTTGGAGGAAAAATACCGGCATCTAAAGAATGTCCGTATGACGATGGCGAAGGGGTATGTCATGCTGATGAAGTAGAATGTCCAATAACAAATTGTGGTGCAGAATATGATGTAAATGGCAATATGCTTAAACAATAGTTAGCAAAAGATGAGGACCCATTCATTCAGAGGTCAGTCGCAATCAATCCGCATACACCAGACAATACACTCAGGCAAATTGATTTGTTAGATGCGACCATTGTACGCATCGAAACTTTTCCATCTGCTATGGCAGGCAGTAAATCAGCTATCGCACTTACCATCAGAGAAATTGAAGAAATAAAAGTAATCAACTATTTTTGAGGAGAAAAATGTTTATGGAAAAATTTATTCAATGCATTAAAACTTTGCATGGAGACAAATATGAAGTTATGGTATCAATTCCACATGAAGCATATGGCATCCAGTGGTATATCGCAGAGGATACTGATAAATTAAAATATACGGCTATTGAAAAGGAAACCAGGCCAATATGCTGTTTGCGAAGTGATGAGATTAAAAACTACGAAGGCAAATGGCTTTGTTGTGATTACACGCTTGGAGGTATGTTCCATCAGGAGGTAGCCTTATATTTTTACAGTGATACACTTACGATGATAAGAAAGAATCATTTTGATACAGTAAGTTTTTTTGACAAATCCAATGGACATCTTCTACACGAAGGCGAATATAAGTATCGCTACCAAAATGGTCATGAGCTATAGAAAGGAATTGTAGTGCGGAATATGATGTACATGGCAATAAACTTAAATAGTCAAATTAGATTTCAAAAGTACACAGAAATAAAATAAGAACGATTCTCATATTTGATATGTTGCAAGACGTTTCATAGATATATTTTTCTTCTCTTCTTACCATATTTTCTTTGAACGATATGATGAGGGGAGGAAAAATATATGTTTACAGTTCAGGAAGGTAACGAAAGAATCTTCCCTGCAGTTTCTTTGCCGGAAGGTTGGAATTGGATACATTATGAGGATGCAAGTGGATATTTACAAAGCCCGGATGGAAAAAGTTTCTTCAGTTATGATTGGTCTACAGGAGAGTATCAAGAAACGGAAGATGGGGAATATAGTTTCTTTTTAAAAGAGCTTTATGATGAGTGTAGGTATACCGTAGGAAACTTCCAAGACTTTCAAAAAGAGGCAGAAGATTGGATAAAAAACATATTCTGTAATTGTTGTAAGAAAGAGGCATTCAGTGTCTCTTTTTTTATGCCCAAAAATCGGAGATATTCCCATATTTGCTATGATAGAAAAAAGAAAAGCAAAAATATTGGAGAGAAAAAATGAATAAAAAAAAGTATATAAGTGAGAAAGAAGAGGCATCACTGGAAACAACATCTCCTGAACGACTGGATTATTTAAGTCAAAATGAAGATTATTTTGTACGGCTTAGAGTAGCACGTAATAACAATACATCTCCGGAAACTTTGAGCCAATTAGCAAAAGATGAGAGTATATTCATTCAAAGGTCTGTCGCAATCAATCCTCACACGCCGGACAATACACTTAGGCAATTTGTTTTCAAAAAAATATTTTTAAAAGAAGTTGCTGGAAATCGGAATACATCAGAAGAAACACTAAGAGAAATCCTTTTCTTGCAGCCTGATCCAGCTGCTAGAGGAATAAAGAATATGTTTCAAAGACGAATTACGCAGGAGGAACTTACAGAAGTGTTTAAAATCGCTTTGAAACACCCCAATTTACCAAAACGATGTGTGGACGAATTTTTGAAAGAAGGTAAGTTATCTGTCCATGACATCCATGAAATCAAAGCAAGTAGAAAGGAACTTCCATTTTCGTTAAAGGTCAGAGATTTTCTTCCGTATATCCATGATAACGATATTGCATTGCTGGCATATACAGAGGATGTTCAGAAATCTATTGTGTTGGCTTCGTTTAGTTCGGAGGATGTAGAAGATAAAGCATCATTGGAAGAAAGCATCAATTTTTATCGTAAGGAGAGGAAGTCAGCGTCTTTGTCTTCTGAAGAGTTTTCGGCAGAGGATTTGCTAGATGCGACTATTGTGCAGATTAAAACTTTTCCAGCTGTTATACATGGTAGCAAATCAACCATAGCAATCACTATTCGAGAAATTGAAGAGGTGAAAGAGATTAACTATTTTTGATAAGAAAGGGGAAATTATGGGGATTTTAACAGGTCCGGAAATTTTGCATAAAATACCCGAATACCGTTATGGCAAACCAAAGACTAGCATGCGAAAAATAAAAAATATCATGCGTGAAATGGAATATGACGAAGAAGACATTGAAAACATAAACACTGATTTTTGTGAAGGATTTGGAGTAGCAAGAGAAATAATTTCTGATTTACTTTGGGAAAAAGTTAAAGGAGAATTAGATTTGGATAAAAATGTTAAGTTAGAAAATTGTACAGAAAAAGTGATTTTGCACAAAGGAAAAAGAATAGATAACGGAGCAGAAATTACAGGATTTCTCACAAAAATGTTTGGGTTGTATCATATTGTTTTGGAAGAGGATGAGAATACAGCATATCCAGTAATGGACTATAGTATACAGCCTTGTTTGGAAGGTACAGGTTTGGTAGAGAAGCCATGGAATCGTTGGTATGTAAACGAAAGTATGTTGCCTCGGTTACAGGATACGGTACTAATTTGCAAAGGTTGGTACAATAAAGAAAAGTATCATAGTGATTATGATGCATTACGTGCTTATTGGGCGAACATTGCAGTAGTATCAGTAAAGAATATTGGGTATGATACTGTGTTGCAATGTCTTCTGCTGCCGGCATGCGAAGCATTTTTGTGTAACCGAAAATTCTGTGAGATTTTTTATGAGAATATTTATAAGCAGGATATTATGATGCGTGAGTTTGAAAAATTTCGGAAACATAAAGATAATACAGAATATCGGGAAATGAATGCGGAATATCTGATAGAGCTACTTACAGGAGCGTTGTTTGCATTAAGAAATGACGAGTTCTCTTTTGAAAAGAAGCCAGAAGATGGCTATTGTGTGGTCTGAACAAGGAGGTAACATTCAAATGGAAATCGGTTTGTTTAAAAGAGATGGGTTGATATACACTCGGTTCAAAGTCAGAGTCAGGGAAAAGGATAATTGGCTTTTATATCTTTCAGTGAAATACGGAGTGGATATAAGTAAGCCAGTAAAGGAAAATAGCCAGTATATATACTTTGAAAAAGCAGGGGATTGGTTAAACGTAGCCCAAGCATTACAAAAAATAAAGGGCGCTGAGTAGAAGAGAAACAGAAGTATGCGATATGTATGCAACTATTGTGAAAGGAGAAAGCATATGGGGAAGAAAAGAGATTTAGCAAACGAGCATCTTCTTGAATTGATTGATATTGTTGTAGATCTTACAAAAGAAAAGTTAGAAGGTTGTTGTCCGCTAGAAAAAAGTATGTGTCCGATGGCATTTTGTGCTGATTGTAAAGAAAAGTTTTTAGAAGAGTATCGAAAAGAATTAAAGCAAAAATATTTCGTGAAATGATTGGCAGGATTTAGGAATGAGATATGTATGTAAACATTGTGGGTTGTCCAGTAATGATTTAGAAGACTTTGAAGAGGATTTGCAAAATCATCAAGGATTCTGGTGTCCGGATTGTGATAGATATACTTACTTTGACGGTACGGAAGACACGCGGTCTTATGTGGTGCTATTGGAAGATAAAAAGAATAAGGAAGCAATAAAGGTTCTCCCAAGATTCAAACTAAAAAAACAGGTTTCCCCCTTACGATATCCTGGAGGGAAGAGCAAGGTTTTAGATTTGCTTGCTTCTTATCTTTCTGAAGAGAAGAAGGTCTTTGTAGATGTTTACTGTGGTGGTGGCTCGGTTGGATTATCATTACTGCTTTCTGGAGTGGTGGAACGTTTGATTATGAATGATTTGGACAAAGGTGTGTATGCGTTTTTCCATACAGTACTGACTGAACCGGAAGCTTTGCTTCAGAAAATTCGGACGGTGGTTCCGGACCGGGAATTATTTTTCCAGTATCAAGAAATGATAAAAAACAATTACAAAGGATTCTCTGAATTAGAACGGGCCTTTGGTTTTCTGGTTGTAAACCGTCTGGCCTTTTCCGGAATATGGAATGCTAATCCTACTTCTAACCTGCTGCAGAGGTGGAATTCGGCAACATTAGAAAAGAGGATTTGGAACATATGGGACAAGCGGGAGCAGATTACATTGCTAAATGAGGATGCGCTAAAAGTGATAGAAGAGTATTACTGGGATAACAATTGTACCCTGTTTGTGGATCCGCCGTATTATGTGGCTTGGGACAAGAAGTTGTATTATCATTGCTACCAGGAGGAAGAACACAAACAGCTTGCTTTTTTACTGAATTCTCTGGTTTCCGAAATACCGGCTCATGCAGATATCCTGGTAACTTATGACAATCACCCATTCATTAAAGCACTATATCAGAAAACAGGAGTAGCACATATAGAAACAATTTCAAGAAATTATTCGATTGCGAGGTGAGAACGATGTTCGAAAAAGGAAAGAAGTATAAGGTAAAAGAAAAGATAGATATTTTCCTGGAAGAGAAGGTAGTATCCATTGACAAGGATTCGGTATTTCGCTGTGAAGAAGTCGGGCAGCAGCCTGTGCTTGTATATGAAGCTTCTAGTGAAATTCTTCCAGGGCAGGCAGCAGTGCATTTGCAGAACTTAATGTTTGCTGAAAAGGAGAACTAATGTCAGGAAAAATCAAAAAGATATATACCAAAGAAGAGTTAGAAACGCAGCTAGAACCTGCTGCCTGTAAGATTCCGAAAGAAGAGTGCCCAGAAGGTCAGGATATCGTACAGGTAACACTTCCATGGCTGGATGATGCCAACAATTGCATCGAAGTGTATCTGGTTCGAGAGAACAGAAAAATCAAATTAGAATTCGATTGAATTTTGAGAAGAAAGATATTGGAAGAATGATGCAGACAGTAGAGATATTATCTGCATTATCCTGGTGACCTATGACAATCACCCATTCATTGAGGCGCTGTATCAGAAAGCAGGAGTAGCACATATAGAAACAATTTCAAGAAATTATTCGATTGCGAGGTGAGA